>TARA_R110002110_G_scaffold415612_6_pt1 | contig 225288 bp, 222 predicted proteins | sample TARA_R110002110 | Tara Oceans TARA_R110002110 (sample SAMEA4397330) | marine metagenome | biome: Polar Biome; feature: [SRF] surface water layer (ENVO:00010504); material: water (ENVO:00002006), including particulate matter (ENVO:01000060) such as... | depth 5 m | reverse complement strand
GGGGGCGTCCCGCCATAGATGCCCGCCGTCATCATAAGGTCCGACGGGTTGAGCGGCATGTAGATCATGTCGATCTCGACCTCGCCGGGCCCCGGCGGGGACGGCGGCGGGGCCTCGACACATTCGAGGACTTCGGCTGCGGGGCCGAAGCGGGGAAACTGAATCTTCTGGATCATGGGTGTTTCTTTGCTCTTGGGGCGGCCTAGGCCACCGCCTTCAGGGTCGGGATTTTCTTGAGTTGCGCCTTCATCTTCTTCGCGGCCTTCTCGAGATCATATTCCCGCTGCAGGTTGATCCACAGACGCGGGCCGTTACCGCACAGTTTCCCGAGCTTGAGCGCCATCGCCGGGGTTACCGGCGCTTCTTCACGCAAGATCGCATGGAGGGTCTGCCGCGACACATGAAGCAGCCGTGCCAGCGCCGTGACCTTGATGTCCAGCGCGGGAAGGATGTCTTCGCGCAGCAACTCGCCGGGATGCATCGCCGGCAGCGCGCGGGTGGGTTTGTCGTTCATCGTTTGCTTGGCCATCAGTGATAATCCTCGATGTTCACGTCCACCGCCTCGCCGTTGCGAAACCGGAACGTGATGCGCCAGTTGCCCGACACGGTCACGGCAAACTGGCCATTCCGGCTGCCCTTGAGCGCATGAAACCCATAACCGGGGATATTCATGTCCGTCGCTTCCTCCGCGACGTCCAGGGCACGCAGAATACGGGCAATCCGCTTTGCATTCCGCACCGGCAGGCTGCCCGCCTTGCCGGTCGTGAAGAACGCCTCCAGCGATTTGCTTCTGAATGTCCGTATCACTTGAGTAAGGTAATGCCTTACACATCGGGTGACAAGGCAATAATGTAAGGCGTTACCTTACATTATACTCTGCGCCTAATGCGCCTCGTCCCACGTATCACCGATGCCCGCATCCGCCACAAGCGGCACAGCCATGTTGACCACAGGCGCAGCGGCCCCCTCCATCACGTCGCGCATCACCTCGATGAGCTCATCGACCTCGCCGTCGGGTGCCTCGAACAGCAGCTCATCATGCACCTGCAGCAGCATCTGCGATGACAGCTTGTGCTTCGCGAGCGCGTCGGGCACGCGGATCATGGCGCGCTTGATGATGTCGGCGGCCGCGCCCTGGATCGGTGCATTAATCGCCTGGCGTTCGGCAAAGCCGCGCACGGCCTGATTCTTGTCCTTGATGCCGGTCAGGTAGATGCGGCGGCCAAAAATAGTCTCGACGAAGCCCGCTTCGTGGGCGAAGGCCTTGGTGGCGTCCATGTATTCCTTGATCGCCGGGTAGCGCTCGAAATAGGCCTTGATGTAGGCCCCGGCCTCGCTGCGCTCGATGCCCAGATTGCGGGCCAGTCCGAAGGCGGAGATGCCGTAGATGATGCCGAAGTTGATGGCCTTGGCGTTGCGCCGGACCATCGGGTCCATCCCCTCAATCGGCACGTCGAAGACCTGGCTGGCGGTCATCGCGTGGATGTCCTGCCCGTCCTGGAAGGCGGCGATCAGCGCCGCCTCGCCCGCCACATGGGCGACGACCCGCAGCTCGATCTGGGAATAGTCGAGGCTGACCAGCTTGTTGCCCTTGTCGGCGATGAAGGCCGCGCGGATCTTGCGGCCTTCTTCCGTGCGCACCGGGATGTTCTGCAGGTTGGGGTCGTTGGACGACAGCCGCCCGGTCTGGGCGATGGCCATGCCGTAAGAGGTGTGGACCCGGCCCGTCTCGGGGTGGATCTGCTCCACCAGCGCGTCGGCATAGGTGGATTTGAGCTTCTGCACCTGGCGCCAGTCCAGGATGATCTGGGGCAATTCATGGCCCTGGGCCGCCAGCTCGTCGAGCACATCGGCCGAGGTGGTCCAGGCGCCGGTCTTGCCCTTCTTGCCGCCCTCGATGCCGAGCTTGTCATACAGAATCTCGCCGAGCTGCTTGGGGGAGCCGACATTGAACTCCTCGCCCGCGACCTTGTGGGCCTTCTTCTCGAAGCTCGCCATGCGCTTGGCGAAGTCCTTCGACAGATCCATCAATGTCTCGGCATCGGCCTTGATGCCCGCGCGCTCCATGGCGACGATCACCGGGACGAGCGGTCGCTCGATGGTCTCGTAGACCGCGGTCATGCGTTCGCCGGGCAGGCGCGGCTTGAAGCGGGCATGCAGCCGCCCGGTGACGTCGGCGTCCTCGGCGGCGTAGTCGAGCGCCTTGTCGAGCGGCACCTCGGCGAAGGTGATCTTGTTCTTGCCCTTGCCGACGACCGCCTCGAACTTGATGTTCTCGCGTTCGAGATGACGGTAGGTCAGATCGTCGAGGTTGTGCTTGTTGCGCCCGGCGTCGAGCACATAAGACAGCAGCATCGTGTCGTCGATGGCGACGGGCGCGAGGGGTGCTTCGTCGGGGAGATGCTTCTCGACCGCGCGGGTGAGCACCAGCAGATCATATTTGGCGTTGTGGGCGACCTTGAGCACCGACGGGTCCTCGAGCAGATCCTTCAGGGGCTTGAGGGCCCTGGCCATGTCGATCTGTTTGAGGGCGCCGTTGGACTTACCGTTTGATTTGCCGTTCGCCTTCTCGCTGTCGGCCACAGGCTCGCCGAGCAGATCGAGCTCCTCGACCTCGGCCTCAGGCTCCACATGACCGACGGGGACATAGCAAGCCCGGCCCGGCGCGTAAGAGAGCGAATAGCCGACGAGCTCGGCCCGCATGGCGTTGAGCGAAGTGGTCTCCGTATCGAACGCCACCACGCCGGCATCGCGCGCGCCGTCGATCCAGGCCTTGAGGGTCGCCTCGTCCTGCACCAGCTCGTAGTCGTCTTCAGAGGGCGCCTCGGCCGCCTGGGCGGCCTGGGTCTGGGCGGCGTCGATCAGCCCGCTGGCGACGAAGCGACTCTCGACCCGCTGGGTCAGCGTGCGGAACTCCATCGCCTGGAGGAATTCGACGACCCGGGCCGGGTCGGGATCCTTGAGCGCGAAGTCCTCGATCTCGTGGTCGGTCTCGACATCGTCCTTGAGGCGCACCAGCTCGCGGCTGACCCGCGCCAGATCGGCGAACTCGATCAGGTTTTCCCGGCGCTTGTTCTGCTTGATCTCTTCCGCGCGATCGAGAAGCGTGTCCAGATCGCCATATTCGTTGATCAACAACGCGGCGGTCTTGACGCCGATGCCCGGCACGCCGGGCACGTTGTCGGTGGAATCGCCGGCGAGCGACTGGACATCGACCACCTTGTCCGGGGCGACGCCGAACTTTTCCATCACCTCGTCCTCGCCGATGACGAGGTCCTTCATGGGGTCGAGCATGAGCACGCGCGCGCGCACGAGCTGCATCAGGTCCTTGTCCGACGACACGACGACGGTCTCGATGCCCTGGGCCTCGGCCTCGCGGGCGTAGGTGGCGATCAGGTCGTCGGCCTCATAGCCCTCGAGCTGGATCGCCGGCAGGCCGAAGGCCTCGGTCGCCTCGCGGACCAACTGGAACTGGGGCCGCAGCTCCTCGGGCGGCTCGTCCCGGTTGGCCTTGTATTCGGGGTAGATGTCGTTACGGAAATTCTTGCGCGCGGCGTCGAAGATCACGGCCATATAGTCCAGCGCACCGTCGTCATGGGCCCGGTCGATCAGCTTCAGCAGCATGTTGACGTAGCCGTTCACCGCGTTGGTGTGAACCCCGTCGGAGCGCTTGAAGGCGTCGAGCGGGCTCGAATGAAAGGCGCGGAAGATGAAGCCCGACCCGTCGATCAGGTAGAGACGTGCGGGGCTGTCGTCGGACAGGGAGTCGATCCCCACACCCCTTGCTGTTTTATTTTCTGCCATCGGCTAGTTTTAGCGTAAATCCCAACACCCAAACAGGCCGTGATGCCGGGCGGCCTGTGTACAACCAAGCCGCTGTAAATGCGCAAAACGGGGACAGCTCATGACCGATACAGCCATCATCATCGGCGTCGGCGCCGAACGGGGCACCGGGGCGGCCGTCGCCCGGCGGTTTGCCGCCGAAGGGCTGCATGTCGCCATCGCCGGGCGCACCCTCGACCGGCTGGTCGCGCGCCAGGGCGAGATCAAGGCCGCCGGCGGCGCGGCCTCTGTGCACACGGTCGATGTGCGCAAGGAGAACCAGGTGATCGACCTGTTCGCCGCCGTCGAGGAGATGGAAGGCCCCATCCGGGCCGTGGTGTTCAACCCGGGGGCAAATGTGAAGTTTCCGCTGGCCGAGACCGAGGCCTGGATGTTCGAGCATCTCTGGCGGGTGTCGTGCTTCGGCGGGTTTCTCGTCGCCCGCGAGGCCACCCAACGCATGGCCGCGAGCGGCGGCGGTTCGCTGTTGTTCACCGGCGCCACGGGGTCGCTGCGCGGGGCGAACGGGCATGCGGCGTTCGCCGCGGCCAAGGCGGGGCTGCGCATGGTCGCCCAGTCGGCCGCGCGGGAATACGGCCCCCAGGGCGTGCATGTGGCCCACATCATCGTCGACGGGGCGATCGACGGAGATGCGATCCGGCGCGGCTTTCCCGAGCGCGCCGAGGAACTCTCGAGCGACGCGCAAACCGACAAAATGCTCGATCCCGATGCCATCGCCGAGACCTTCTGGCAGGTGCACACCCAGCCGCGCAGCGCGTGGACCCAGGAGCTGGATCTGCGGCCCTGGACCGAGACGTTCTAACCGTCCCGGCCCCGTCGCACGGCAGGCCGCATACGGCCCTACCGCATTGTCAAACCCCGCCCCATATGGGATCAATTGCCCATGCTCGCTCAACTGAAACCCGACAATATTCGCTTCGCGCTGTGGTGCGTCGGCCGCATGCTCGCCGGCCAGCCCCGGACCTGCCCCTATTGCGACAACGCGTCGTCGGAGCTGGTCGGCCGGGAGAAGCTGATCCTCGCGCTGCGCCGCTGCACCAACTGCAAGCTGCTGTTCCGCACCCCCAAGGACGAGCCCGAGGCCGCGCGCAAATATTACGAGACCCGCTACAACACCGCCGCGACCCCGGCCACCGACCTGCCGACCATGGAGGTGCTGGCCGCGGCCAAGGCCGCCAAGTTCAAGGGCTCGCGCTGGGACTTCACCGAGAAGGTCGACTTCGTCAAAGGCTTCGGCGGCAAGACCCTGCTGGAATTCGGCTGCTCCTGGGGCTACACGCTGGCCCAGTTCCGCGAGGCGGGCTACGACGTGACCGGGTTTGAATATTCACGCCCCCGCGCGTCCTTCGGGCGCGAGCATCTGGATCTCGATATCCTCGAGGAATATGAGCAGATCGACGCCGTGCCGGATGATTCCTACGACGTGATCTTCACCAATCATGTGCTCGAACATCTGCCCGACCTGAAGGTCGCCTTCCGCCTGTTCGCCCGCCTGCTGGCGCCGGGCGGCACCCTGGTGATGGTGATCCCGAACGGCAGCGGCCCGACGGCCATGCAGCTGGGTGCGGCAATGATCAGCCAGGAGCATGTGACGTCCCTGACGGCGGAATTCTTCGACCGCAATGTGGCCGATTACGGCTTCACCCTGCGCTACATGACCGAGCCCTATTCGGGCACGCCCCAGGACTTCGCCCAGATCAGCGGCGCGCCCGAGGATCTGCCCGGCAAGGAACTGGTGGTCATCGCGCAGCACGCGGACGCCTAGCGTCGGCTGGGCTTCGACAGCGTTACGTCCCTAGATCGCCTTGATCAGCAGCACGAGCTGTTCGCGCAGGCTCTCCATCAGGCCGGGGCTGACCGCCTCCACCGGGTCGACGCCGGCGGTCAGCGAGACGCCGAGCACGCCCATCGCGATGGGAATCGAGATCAGCACCAGGAGCACGACCGCGACGGCGAGGTTGCCGACGGTCGCCAGGGGATAGTTCTTGCGGTCCTTCATGCGGCGGCGGCGCGTGCGCCGTTCGCGGCCGATCAGCAGCACCACATAGCGGCGCAGCAGCGGAATCGAGAAGCGCAGATCGACACTGTGAACGCCGCGATCGCGGGCGGCGAACTGCATCTTGATCTCGCGCAGCTGCTCGTCGGTGAAGCTGCGGGCGAGCGCGGGGGACATGTCCCGGAAGAAATCCTCGAGGAACGGGTCCTTGTTGGCCGGATCGCCGCGGAATTTGTGGACTGCGCCCATGATCGGCACAGACTGGCAGCTTGTGGTTAAGGAACCGCAAAAACTCCCGGCAATTGGAGCTATCTACTAGCGGCTTTCATTTCTGTGGCGGCCAGTTGTCCGACGGCATCAAATCGAGCTGGGTGCCGAAACCAGGCAGAGCCCGGAACCTCTCCTGCCAGGCGACAAGCCCGGGGAAATCTGCAGCGTCGTAGCCGGCATCCACCAGGAAGGAGGAGACCGGGTAGCAGGCGATGTCGGCGATCGTGAGCCTGTCGCCGACCAGCCAGTCATGGGCGGCCAGATGGGACTCGATGATGCCCAGGCCGCGGTCGGCGACGACCTTAAAATAGTCGAAGACCGGCCCGGGGCCGGCGCCGAACAGAAGCTCGAAGCGTAGCCGGGCGAGGCCGTAGCCAAAGAAGTCCACCGCGAAGCCGACCCAGTCACCGATCCGCGCCTCCTCATGCCAGTCCTCGGGCCCGAACTGGCCGGTCTGTTCGACCAGGTAGCGCAGCGTGTCGTGGCTCTGGCGCAGGAGCAGATCGCCATGGCGCAGCGCGGGCACCTTGCCCAGCGGATTGACCTTGAGATAATCGGCCTCGAGGTTGCCGCCGCCGGCGATGTCGACCAGCACGAAGTCAAAGGCGGTGCCGGTCAGCGCCAGCATCAGCGCGGTCTTGTAGGCGTTACCCGAACGCGGGTGCCCATAGAGCGTGTAGTCGGCCATGCGTGTCTCCTCTTCGATCTCGCCTGCATTATAGGCCAGACCCAGTCAGCCGTGCTTGTTACGATCCGGGTGCAAACGACGGGAGCGGAAAAATCATGGAACAGCGCCTCAGCCTCATCACCCTCGGGGTCGCCGACCTCGAACGCAGCCGCGCCTTCTATGCCGACGGGCTGGGCTGGACACCCTCGAGCCTGGGCAGCGGCGAGGTCGTTTTCTTCCAGGCCGCGGGCGTGGTCTTCGGGCTGTATGGGCGCGAAGCATTGGCCACAGATGCGGGCCTGCCCGATTCCGATGGCGCTGGATTTCGCGGCGTCGCGCTGGCCTACAACACCAGGACCCGTGACGAAGTCGACGACGTGTTGGCCTTGGCCGAACGTGCGGGCGCGCGCATCACCAAGCCCGCCGAGGAGGCCTTCTGGGGCGGCTATTCGGGCTATTTCGCCGACCCGGACGGGCATCTGTGGGAGGTGGCCTGGAACCCGGGGATAGAGATCGACGCGGCCGGGCATGTGCGCCTGCCGCCCGACCCCTAGCTGTTAAACCGGACCTCTATGCGGGTCCTCAGGAAGGACGGGCAAGCCGCCAGAAGAAGCGATCATGCGCGGCGCGTTCCTGGGTAAAGCCCAGCTTCTGCAAGGTGCGGATCGAGGCCATGTTGTCGCCGGCACAATCGGCGATCACGGCGGTGGTCGCACTGTCGTGGAATGCCCAGGTGACGAGCGCGGCGCAGCCCTCGACGGTGAGGCCACGGCGGCGATGAGCCGGGACGATCTGATAGCCGAGCTCGACCTCGCCGGTCGCGTTGGGCGGGCCCGTAAACGACGCCGCGCCGACGATCATGCGCTCGCTATTGTAGCGAAACAGCCAGAGCCCCCAGCCGGCCGGGTCGAGGGGCGCGGTGCGGCCCAATGCGGGATTGGCCGCATCATCGAGGCGCTGGGCGAAGGCGGGCAGCTTGGCCGCCAGATCGGTATCGGGGAAATCCCGGTGAACGGCACTGCCGGCCAGCTCGGCCGCTGCCTTGCGATCAGACAGCAGCGCGCGCGCCAGATCGCGGCCAACAGGCACAAGCGACAGGCGCCCGGTCACGAGCGGTGCGGGAAGCGACGGGTCGGGTGTGATCAATGCCCGGCGGACGCGGGCGCGTCAGCAGACCCGGCGGCAGACAATGCGAACTGGCGCCCGCAATAGGGGCAGTCGATCTCCTTCTTCGCGCCCATATTCAGGAACACGCGCGGGTGGCCGAGGGCGCCGCCGCCGCCGTCACAGGCGATCTCGCGGCTGTCGGCCTCAATGATTTCGGGCGGCTGCATGGTCGGCGAACTCCCTGGATCGGCTTCGTCATCGCGCAGGGCGGTTGTGCCACGCGCGTGGACGCCATACATAAGCGAAGCGCCTGATCGCGACAACATCTTCCGAAAACCGATTACGCTCCGAGCGAAATGCCCGCCATGACTTCCTATGACACGCCGCCACAATCCGGCTCTGATGCGAACACAGCGCCCGGCGCGTTGCCGGATCTCGCGATCTCGGCCGTGGGCGTGGACAAGACCTATCGGGGCGACGGCGGGGGCCGGGTGCACGCCCTCAAATCGGTCGATCTGGAGGTGCCGCGCGGCGGCATCTTCGGCCTGCTGGGGCCGAACGGTGCGGGCAAATCGACCTTCATCAATATCCTCGCCGGCCTGGTGATCAAGACCGGCGGAACCGCCAGGGTCTGGGGCATCGACATCGACCGCGAACCGCGCCAGGCGCGCGCGGCGATCGGGGTGGTGCCCCAGGAGCTGAACCTGGACGCCTTCTTCAGCCCGCGCGAGATGCTCGAGGTGCAGGCCGGTTTCTACGGCGTGCCGCCGGCCGAGCGGCGCACCGCCGAAATTCTCGAACGGGTCGGGCTGGCCGACAAGGCCGAAGCCTATTCCCGCTCCCTGTCGGGGGGCATGCGACGCCGCCTGCTGGTGGCCAAGGCGCTGGTGCACAACCCGCCCGTGCTGGTGCTCGACGAGCCGACCGCCGGCGTGGACATCGAACTGCGCCAATCCCTGTGGGCCTTCGTGCGCGAACTCAATGAGAACGGCACCACCGTCGTCCTGACGACCCATTATCTCGAAGAGGCCGAAGAGCTCTGCGACCGGATCGCGATCATCAACCAGGGACAGGTGATCGCCTGCGACGAGACCCGCGCGCTGGTCGAGCGTCTCGACAATAAGGAGCTGCGGATCGTGCTGACCACCCAGCTCGCGGCGCCGCCGGACAATTTGCAGCGCTTCAAGGTGGACCTCAACGACGCCCGCACCCTGACCTTCCGCTACCGCACGCGCGAGACCGAAGTGCACGAGATTCTCGATGCCGTGTCGGCGGCGGGCCTGGCGGTGGCCGATCTGTCGACCGAAGAGCCCGACCTGGAAGACGTCTTCCTGGCCCTGACCCGGGGCGACACGAACGCTGCATGAGTTTTAAATGAGATTCCGCTACGCTCTGCTTCTGGCCGCCCTGCTCACGGCCTGTGCCCCGCGCATCCAGGACCCGGGGCCCTTCGCCGAGACGCCGATGCCGCCTGCCCTCACGAAAACCCATTTCATCACCCCCGACGGCACCCGGCTGCCGCTGCGGCGCTGGCTGCCCGACACCACACCGCATGCCGTGATCGTGACCCTGCACGGCTTCAACGACTATTCGAACGCGTTCGGGGAAATCGGGCCGCGCCTGGCCGAGAACGGGATCGCGACGATCGCCTATGACCAGCGTGGCTTTGGGGCATCGGAACAGGCCGGAGACTGGCCCGGCGGCGAACGGCTGCGCGCCGATGCCCGCGCCGCGATCACGGCGGCCCGCGCGGCCCATCCCGGCGCGCGGGTATATGCCATGGGCGAGAGCATGGGCGCCGCCGTCCTGATGTCGGCATGGGCGGACGCGGCACTCGACGCGGACGGGCTCATTCTCGTGGCGCCCGCGGTGTGGGGCCGGGCAACGATGCCCTTCTATCAAAGCATGAGCCTGTGGCTGTTCGCGCACACCATGCCGTGGCTCCCGCTCAACGGTCAGGGCATCGAGCGGAACCCGTCGGACAATGTCGAGATGCTGCGCGCCCTGGGCAAGGACCCGCTGGTGATCAAGAACACGCGGGTCGACGCGGTGTGGGGGATTGTCAATCTGATGGACGAGGCGCTCGACGCGGCATCAACCTTCGATGCGCCTGCATTACTTCTGTATGGCGCCAATGACGACATCGTGCCGCCCGAGGCATCGCGCCAGATGCTCGCCGACCTGCCCGATGTTCCCGACAGCCAACGACGGGTCGCCGTCTATGCCGACGGTTATCATATGCTGCTTCGTGATCTGCAGGGCGATATTGTGTTGCAGGACATCCTGAGCTGGATCCAGGACCCAGGGCAAAAATTGCCGTCGGGTGCAGATGCGGGCGACCCGCATCTGCGGCTTTCGAAACGCTAAAACGCTAGTCCGAGCTTTCGTCGGTCTGTTTCAGATCCAGCGAGGCCGAGTTCATGCAGTAGCGCAGGCCCGTGGGCGGTGGGCCGTCGGGGAAGACATGACCGAGATGGGCGTCACATTTCGTGCACACCACCTCGTTTCGCACCATCCCGTAGGCGCGATCCACCTTGGTCTCGACCGCATCTTCGCTCACCGGCTGCCAGAAACTGGGCCAACCGGTGCCGGAATCGAATTTTTCGCCGGAATTGAACAACGCCGTGCCACAGCACACGCAGTGAAACGTGCCGGGGTCCTTTGAATCGTGGTACTTGCCGGTAAACGGCGGTTCCGTGCCGGCCTGACGGGCAATTTGATACTGTTCGGGCGTCAACTCGCGCCGCCATTCCTCGTCGGTTTTCTCAATTTTAGACTCGCCATTACCGCTCATTCTCGATTCTCCCGTCTCTGAAAACACCGATTCACACTATTTGCGACAATATGGGGCGCAAAAGGTGCCGCGGCAATGTGTTGCGGACAATGCGGCTTCGCTTGACCTTCGCGCCCTTTGGCGCAATTCTCCCGCCCGTGACGCGCCCGTAGCTCAGCTGGATAGAGTATCGGCTTCCGAAGCCGAGGGTCGCAGGTTCGAATCCTGCCGGGCGCGCCATTCTTGGCATGCTACTTGCGTACTTCTGATACAGAGCAAGTAATTTTGTCTCGGAAATGTCACGGTCACACGTTAACCATTTTGCGCACAGCCATTCCGGTACTATTATATGCGCTGGTTAATAGCTCTTCAGAGCACGCTAGACCCCGTCATTCCGCGTCATTAGGGATCGAAACAACCTGCGAGCGAAGCCAATGCACAGTCTGTCCAAAAATATTCACGCCATCGTCCTCACCCTTGCATTCGCCGTCGCGATCGCCGGATTCTCGGCATCGGGCGCGATCGCACAGGCCACGAAGCTCGTCTTCGAAGAGCGAGCCGCCGACAGCAAATCCACCATCGAATTCGAGACCAACGGCCGGATCGAAATTTCCTGGCGCGCCACAGGTGGTGCTTTCCAGGTGACGGTCCTCGATCCGAAGAATGACACCAAGCTGGTCGCCAGCGCCCCCCAGTCGCGAGACAATGACGACGCCCCGCCGATGGTGGGCAAGCTGCCGTTCTCACGCCCGGGCAAGCTGAAGTTCCAGGTCGAGGCTTCCGGCCCCTGGCACATCCGCGCGGTCGAGTTTAACGCACCTAAGTAAGCCGGTATTCCGCGGGTTCACCGACGTCCGGACACCCCATAAGCGGATACGACTTGCCTCCAGATCTCTTGCGCACGAGCCGCTCCATGAGCGGCTCGTTTCGCATTGCCTTGTTGTTGCCACGTCATGACCATGAGATCACAACGATTGCCACGCATATTCTTCGTCGATCAGATGTCAATCCTCGCAATGCGCGAATTGTCCTGCCGCCACACGAGCAAGATGCGTTAAAGTGTTCCGGAAATCACAGCCACAAGAACCCCCTTCGACCCCGCGGCCCCGGCCGCATGAGACTCCGACCATGAACGAAGCCGTCAGCACCACCGACAAGCCCGCACGCAGCCTCGACGAAATTCCGCCGGTCCCTGCACCGGGAAGTACGCCGGGAAGTGCACCGGGACGCAGTAGCGAACCCCGCCCGACCCCGCGCAGCGTCGGCGCACGCATGACCGTGGGCCCGGGTATCAACCTGAAGGCTGAAATTTCCGACTGCGATACGCTGGTCATCGAGGGGACCATCGATGCCACGCTGGTCGGAGAAATACTGGAAGTGTCCGAGGGTGGTACATTCACGGGCACCGCGAATGTCGCCGAGGCGGAAATTAATGGCCGCTTCGAGGGCGAATTGACGGTCACCGGCGTTCTGCAGATTCGCAGCGGCGGACATGTGACCGGCACCATCAAATATGGCCGCATCGAAGTCGATTCCGGTGGTGAAATCTCCGGCTCGGTCACCCGCGAGGACAACAACCCGCGCCCGGCTACGTCGCCGATCTCCGCGCCACGCCGCGACAGCCAGCCGAGCGCCAACTAGAAGACACGCGCGATAATTGTGCGGCGAAACCGCACATTATTCGCCCGATCGATTGACTCTCGCGGGTCCGATTCCTACATTCCCGCCATCTTCGAAAAACCGGTCCCGGCCAGCGCGCCAAGCGCCAAGCCGATTCGGAACGAGCATATCCCACAGGATTGCGCGCGCCCTTCCTCGCCGCAAGCTGATGGTCATTCTTACACCGCGTCGCTGGCGGGCTTCCCGACCCAGCGCACGCCACGCATATATGGAGTGTGTAAATGGCAGACGAAAAACTACCGATCGCAATTCTCGCCGCCGCCGGCTTCGCTGAAGTGACCTTCACCGACACGCAAAAGACGCTGATCGCCAAGGGTCACGCGATGAGGGTGATCTCCCCCGACGGCGGGCTCGTCCAGGGCTGGCATGCCGATGCCTGGGGTCATCACTTCATGGCCGATGAGTCCATTGGCGATTCCCTCGCCGCCGACTATTGCGGCCTGATCCTGCCTGACGGCAAGAACAGCGCCCTCACCTTGGCTGAGAACCCCCACACCAAGCGCCTGATCGCGGCGTTCCTCGATGCCGAACAGCCGGTTCTTGTCATCGGTGAGGCCATCAGCCTGCTTGTGTCCTCCGACCTCGCGGCAGGCCGTCGCCTCGCGGGCAGCGCCGAACTCGGCGAAGAGTTGAGCCGCGCAGGGGCCCATTGGGTGCCCGACGAGAATGTCGTGACCGAAGGCTCGCTGATCACGGCCACGTCGGCCGCCACCGGCGCCGGGCTGATCCAGACCTTCCTGGACACGCTCACCGATAGCTCGGTCCCACAGGCCGCGTAGCCGACCGGCAGCACCGTAAGCAGAATTTCGGCAGACGCCCGGCCCCGGCCGGGCGTTTTGCTGTCTGCTACCTTGCGATCCGGTGCCTTGCGATCTGCTATCAGGAGCCGCGTTCGAAGCTGACGAGCAGACTCCGGACCGGCTCGCCATACTCCTTGCGCAACACGATTGCGCTGGATTCGAAGCCGGAAAACCCGGCATCGGCCGCGATCTTCTCGAGATATTCCAGCGCATGGGTGTAGCGCCCGGAATGTTCGAGCTTCCAGGTCTCGGTGGTCGCCAACGCATCCTCGAACGTCGCGATGAAGATCCCGCCCGGCGCGAGCACACGCGCGCATTCGTCAAACAACGATGCCAGCTCTCCGATATACACAAACACATCTGCCGCGAGGATCGCTTCGGCGCTCGCGTCGGGCTGCGCCTGCATGGCAGCAAGCAAATCATCCTCGATCAGTTGCGCATAGATGCCGCGGGCCTCGGCCTTGCGCAGCATCTCGGTCGAGAGATCGACCCCGATGATGGGTCCGACCTGGCCCTGCACGGCCATCCCGGCAAGCCCGGTGCCGCAACCCAGGTCTATCGTCGGGCCCACCCCGGACGGACGCAGAATGCGCAACGTGCCGGCGACCTGCTGCGGGCCGTTATAGTTGAGATTCTTGGTCAGATGCTCGTCGAAATCTTCGGCGTACCAGTCGAAGAAATCGATCACATAGGTACTCGGCGCATGCTGAGGCACGGGCCCCTCGCCCATCGCGGCGATCATATAGGCCGGCCCGGTCCGCGCGGGATCGATCTCGAGACAGCGGCGGTAGTGGGCCAGCGCACGCGCATCGGAACCCTCACGGCCTTCGATATCTCCCAGAAGCCAATGCGCCGTCACACAATCGGAATCGAGTGCTATCGCGCGTTCAAACAGCGCCCGGCCCCGCTTCAGGTCGCCGTGAAACAACAGTGACGCGCCCACATCGGCCGTGTGGTCAGCCTCCACGGTATCGCCGCGCTTGTCGGCGTCATCTGCATCATCGCCGCGGCCGAGTTCGCGCAAGGCAGCGCCATAAAGTCGCCACGCGGCAACATGCTTGGGGGTATGTTCGAGAATATCTTGCAGCAGTGCGGCGGCCGCCGCGAAATCACCGTCGCGGTGCAGTGTCTGGGCTTGAAAGAACTCGTCCGATGTCATTCGGTGTTCAGGCCAAGCGCCCTGCTTACTTGCAGCCCTTTTTGCTCTTGCCACCCTTACCCGGCGGCGGACATGGCGACGGCAGAACCTTTGCGTTCGCGCTGCGATCGAGATGGACAATGGTCGGCGCGGCATAGGCGATGCCGGCGGCGAGGCCGAGGCGCGTGAGCGCCTTGCGGCGAGTCATGGCGCGGGAAGTGTTGTTTTCGGTGGTCGATTGGTCTGCCATATTCAAACTCCGGGGCCGGCTCGGACCGCCAGCACAAATAGTCTCGATCCTCCCCCGACCGAATGCCCATCATATATCGGGTCGATCCGCCTGCGCAACAAGATGCAGAATTAAGTTTTCAGTGTTAACAATGCCTTACGATCATGTCTGAACCGTCTGATACCACACCCGAAGATATCGCCGCCGCGGCGCTCACCATCGAGACCACCCGCGGTGTCGGCCGCTATCTGGTCAATCTGGGATACGCCGTCCTGACCGAGTTCACGCTGGCGAACAACCGCCGCACCGACGTGATCGGGCTCGCAGACAACGGGCGGTTTGTCATCGTCGAGGTGAAGGTGAGCGTGGCCGACCTGCGCAGCGACACCAAATGGCCCGAATATGAGAATTTCTGCGACCAGCTCTATTTCGCCGTACCGCCCGGGTTCCCGAACGAGCTGGTGCCCGAGAGCACGGGCCTGATTATCGCCGATTCCTGGGGCGCGGAAGCCATCCGCGCGGCCCCCGATACGGGACTGCATGCGAGCCGCAGGAAGGCGCTGACCGTGCGGTTTGCGCGCGCGGCCGCACAGCGCCATCAGCGCCTGGTCGACCCCCGGATCTAACTATTACTTCGAACGCGCGGCGTTCAGCGCGCGATGCGCGAAATCGTGTCGGTCGTGGAGAAGCCATCGACGAGTTCTGCCAGCACGACCCGGCCGCCATAGGAGGCCACGAGCTCGCCGCCAACCACCTCGTCCACGCTGTAGTCCGCCCCTTTGACGAGCACATCGGGGCGGATCGCCTCGATCAGCGCCAGCGGCGTATCCTCGGCGAACAACACCACCCCATCGACTCCCGTGAGCGAGGCAATCACCCGGGCGCGCGCGCCCTCTGGCTGGACCGGCCGCCCCTCACCCTTGAGGCGTTTGACCGACCCGTCATCATTCAACGCCACAATCAACCGATCACATGCCGCACTCGCTTGTTCGATCAGCGAGATATGCCCCGGATGGACGATGTCGAAGCAGCCGTTGGTGAAGCCCACAGAAAGGCCCCGCGCGCGCCATTGGGCAATGCGCTCCTGCAGTCCGGCTGCGTCCATGACCTTCGCCGCCAGGCCGGGCGCGCCGCCCAACCCGTCGGCCAGTTCATCGATCCGCACGATGGCGGTACCGACCTTCGCGACCACCAGTCCGGCGGCCACATTGGCGAGCTGTGCGGCATCGACAACGCGCATGCCCGCGGCCAGGCCTGCGGCAACGGTCGCCACGACCGTGTCCCCGGCGCCCGAGACATCAAAGACTTCGCGGGCCAGTGCGGGCAGATGCACTTCGTCCGTGCCAGACACCACGGTCATGCCGTCGGCACCGCGCGTGGCGATGACCGCGTCCAGCCCGCAGGTCTCAATCAGGTGGCGCGCCGCCGCGGCGACCTCGGCGTCGCTCTCGACCGGCATGCGTGAGGCCGCACCCAGTTCGCGCCGGTTCGGCGTGATCACGCTCGCACCACGATAGCGGGTGAAATCGACCCCCTTGGGATCGACCACGGTCGGGATTCCCGCAGCGCGCGCAGCGTCCATCGCCGCAGCGATCATGGCATCGGTCAGCACGCCCTTGCCATAGTCCGACAGGATCAGCGCACCACAATTTCCATCGGCGATCGACGCGGCGACATTCGTCGACAGCTGCGCCAGCAACGCGTCCGACAATGCCGTGAGCTGCTCTTCGTCGGTGCGCAGCAATTGCTGGCCGCCGGCGATAAACCGCGTCTTCACCGTCGTCGGGCGCGCCTTGTCCGCGATCAGCGACAAGCCCACCGCGCGCTCGAAAGACAGGACCTCGGCCGCTTCGCGGCCCGCCGGATCGTCCCCGACGACCCCGAACAACCGGGTCTGCGTGCCCAGGGACGACAGGTTCCGCGCGACGTTGCCCGCGCCGCCGACCGTGACGGCCTCGCGCGCAATCCGCAGAACCGGGATCGGCGCCTCGGGCGAAATCCGCTCCACCTCGCCATAGACAAAGCGGTCGAGCATCACGTCCCCGACACACACCACATGCGCCGAGCCGAGCCGGGCCAACCAGTCAATCAATCGCGGCTTGTTGTTCATCGCATCCCTCTTAGCAGGTGCGGGCAGGTGCCGTCATCCGCCCGAAAACGTGGATTCGATTACGCACCCGGCGTTGGGTTCTTGCGGAACAGGAAATCCGCCTGGATCGCTGTTCCGTCCGGTCCGATGCTCACATTGTAGCGGCCGACCTCGGAAAATCCGGCCTCGACCATCTGCGCAATAACGTCATCGGCCAGGGCCTGGCCCTCATACAGCGCCTCGAACGAGGCCTCCACATAGACATGTTCGAACCCAGCCAGCAGATCACTTGCGCCACGCAGCACCTCGAGCTCAAAGCCCTGCACATCGATCTTCAGGAGCGCCGGTGCGGTCAGATCGGCGGCCGACACGAAGCTCGACAACGGGCCAACTTCGACTTCGGTCACACCTACCTCTTCGGTGCCGGGAAACAATTCCGACTGACGTGCGGAAATCGGCAGCAGCGAGGAACTGTCGGCCGACGCGCTGACATGCATGGTCGCCGTGCCGGCGTCGGGCGAGATCGCGGCCTGGAACAATTTCACATTCTTGTCCGCGGCAAAGACCTGCCTGTAGCGCGCCGCGGCATCGGGCAACGGCTCGAACGCAAAAATGCGCGCGCCCGGATGAAGCGCGCGGGCCAGCAGCGAGAACTGACCGACATTGGCCCCCACATCGACGATCGTGGCGAGCTGCAGGGGGGCGATCACATCGCGATGCTCGATCGCGGCCCCGACACCTGATCGCAGCCCATGGCGGAACAGCGGGTTGGGCAGGAGGCGCAACAGTTTCGCGAACTGGCGTGCGCGGCGCGAGAGCATATTCATGATGCCCGCTTCTCTTTACGCGCCGCCACGCGTTGTTCAAGCGCCGCCTCGAAACGCTCAAGCACGGCATGACGTTCCCATTCGGATTCCGCCGCCGCACGGGCTGCGAGCCCCAGCCGCAGGCGCAGGTCGCGATCGCGGGCCAGTGCCAGCACCGCCGCGCCCATCGCCGGCCCGTCGGCCGGGGCAACCACCGTGCCGCAGGGCGCCACCATCCGGGCGATCTGGGTGCCGGGATCGGCCGACGCGACGACCGGGCGTCCGCTTGAAAGCATGCCGCCGAGCTTGGAGGGCATGACCAGGTCCGCTGCCGCCGCCTTCTGGGGCAGCAGGTGAATATCCGCCATCGCCAGCAGGGCCGGCAATTTCTCCTCGGGCTGCAACGGCATCAGCTTGAGGAGCTCATCGCTCAGGCCGTGGGTGCGCATCGCATTCTCGATCACATCGCGGCCCGCGCCGGCGCCCGCGATCACGAACCGCACCTGCGGGTCGCCGTCACGCCGCGCGGCCACGACCGCCTGCACCGCGCTGGCGATCTGGTCGATGCCCTGCTTCTCGCCGATATTGCCGCTGTACAGGGCGACGATGGCGTCCGGTGCGATGCCGATTTCGGCGCGGAACGAAGCACCGTCCGCATCCGGCCGGATGCGCTGGGTGTCGACCCAATTGGGGAACTCGACGATCCGCTCCGCCGCGACGCCCTTGCCCGCCAGCCGGTCGGCCATGCGCGGCGAGATCGTCGAGACCGTGTCGAACCGGCGCAACAGCCAGCGCTCGACCGCCCGCACCGGGCCGGCAATTGCCTTGGGCAGAAAATGCAAATCAAACGCGGCATCGAACTCAAAATCCTGGATATGCAACCAGGACAGCGCGCCCCCGAACCACGCCGCGACCAGCCCCGCCGGGGCGACAAATGCCGTCGGCTCCACCACGAACACCACATCGGGTCGCCAGAACAGGCCCGACCATTTCGCCGGCGCCGCGCTGGACAGGGCAAAGCTCATCAGATGCAGAACCCGCCGCAGACCCGTCGTGCGGGTCGGGACATAAAGCGGGCTGCGCAGCACCCGCACGCCGTTCACGATTTCTCGCCGCCACCACCATCTGGAATAGCCGGGTGAGACCTTCCAGGCCGGATAATAGGGGGGAGCAGAGACCGCGCGCACGCTATGTCCGCGCGCGGCGAGCCAGGCCGCCATGTCGCCCGTGAACCGCCCGATGCCGGTCATCTCGGGGGCAAAGTTCAGACCGTAAATAAGAATTTTCACGAGGCGGCCATCATCGGTTCAGCAGATGATTGTATTTTTCGGACATGGGGGAGTCCGGGTCGTTCAGCTCTTTGAGCTTCAGGGTGACCTGATACTCGTAGAACATCTTCAGCAGGCAGTAGCGCAGCCCGCGCCGCCCATCGAGGAACCCACGCTTGCCGATATACAGATACAGGAATTGCCAGATCGGCCGGGCGGGAAGATAGCGGTAGGCGAACTGCTTGAGGGCGCGGCGGCGTTCGGGGCCGCGCCGGGTCAGCCGGGCCGTGATCGAGCTTTCCTTCTCCGGCGCATTCAACAGCCGCCAGGCCTCGACCGCCTCCATGCTCGAATAATTGTTGTGGCGTTCGAACCAACGCTCGATGCCCTTGTCGTCCATATGCACGAGATGGTTCTTGAGATAGCCGGCCGGGCCCTCGATCACCATATGCTCATGGACGATGCGTTCCTCGTAGCGGCCCTTGCCGCGCCGGATGAGGCGCAGATTGTAATTCGGGTAGATCGCCCGCATGGGCTTTCCCCAGAGCCAGTTTTCACCGGCCACATAGTAACCGTGGCGCGCGCCGGGGTCGGCGATCGTCGTGCGAACCTCATCGGCCAGCAGCGGCGTGCCGCGCTCATCGGCGTCGACAAAGAACACCCAGTCATGGCGCAGGTCGAGATTGTCGAGCGCCCAATTCTTGTGGGTCGCGAAATTGTCGAACACGCGTTCGACGACGGTCGCACCCATACTGCTCGCGATCTCCACGGTGCGGTCGGTGGAGTGGGAATCGAACACGAAGATCTGGTCGGCCCAGGCGAGGCTTTCCAGACAGATCGCGATGTTCCGCTCCTCGTCCTTGGTCGGGACGATGACGGAAACGGGCACCTTGGTGTGATCAGAGGATGGCGGCATAGGCATCCTCCAAAGCACGGCCGATCTGCGGCCATTGGAAACGCTCGCCGACCAGCGCGCGGCCCCGCGCGCCCTTCGCGCGCGCGCCATCGACGTCGCTGAGTGCGGCAATGACCGCGTCGGCGAAGGGCCCGGCCTCGGCCGGCGTGACCCAGCCCGCATCGGCATTCGCCACCTCGTGCCACAGATTGACCTTGTCGGAGATCGCGACGGGCAGGCCACAGGCCATCGCCTCGACCACCGCGATGCCGAAATTCTCGCTGTAGGACGGCAGGACGAACAGGTCTGAATCCGCGAGCACCTCCAGCTTGTCATCGCCGGTGACCATGCCGGTGAAGGTCGCGCGATCCCCATAGCCGAAATCGTCGATCCAGCCTTGCGTCTTCTCCTGCATGCCCCGGTCCGGGCCGGCGATCACCAGATGGGCATCGGGCACGGCGCGCAACACCTCGGCGAACGCCCGGGTCAGGACATCAAGACCCTTCTTGAAGTTGAGCCGACCGAAGAACAACACGATGGGCCGGTCGCCGATCTCGGGATGGCGGGCGCGGAACCGGCCGCGTGCGGGCAGATTGTCATATTCGTCGGTGTCGAGACCGTGGGGCACCACGACCCCGGGAACGCCGAACACGTAAGGCGCAGCGAGGATGCCCTCTTCTTCGGTCGTGAAATGCATCTTGGCCGCACCCCGGGTCACCCGGTTCTGGAACCAGGTCTCCAGCAACATCTTGCGGAACCGGTGGCGCTTGTACAGGAACGGGTCGAGGGTGCCGTGGGGGCGCATAAGATAGGGCACCCCGGCCCGGCGACACGCGCGTTCGGTGAACTTGCAATGCAGCATGTAGAGCGAATGGAGATGCACCGCGTCCATCTGCGGGATTGTCTGTTCGAGGGCGCGGGCCATGGGGCGCGAATTGCCGAGAAACTTCGGAAACTGAATCGGGAAATAGCGGATGGTCACGCCGTCGCGCTCGATGGGCTCGTCAACCGGCACGTCCAGGACATCGTCGAGGCCGTTCATGTTGGTGGCAAAGATCGTCACCTCATGGCCGCGCCGTGCCACGGCGCGCGCCATCTCGAAACACGCCTTGGACGGCCCGCCATCGCGCGGCGCCAATGTCGCAATTACATGTAAAATCTTCATGCGGAATCCGCTCTATAGGGGTCCGCTTTACAGGCGCAGCCGCGTTGCATCAAGGATACCGGTCGACAGAGCACGCGCATGCTAGCCCGCCGCCAGATCGCGCCATCCGATCAATTCGACACCGGCCGCGCGCGCGGCATCGGCGAATGCGAACGCACCGCGGTCGTCATTGACCCGCCAGGCGATATCGAGGCCCGGATGAACCCCCACCTCGGCCACACCGTCGAGGCCGGACAAGAGCGCAAGCGCGGGCTCGGCCCAGTCCACATCACCCGCCGAGGCCGGCATGTAGAAATGCTCGGTCGTGATGAACCGGCGGGCGATCTTGCGGGCCCAGCCGCGGCCCAGCCAGTAGGTCGGGCTCTTGCGCGGTTTGCGCAGGTAGACATTCTGCGCCGTGCGCACACAGCGGATCCCGAAGCGCGGCAACACCTGGGCGAGGGCCCGGCGAAACGGCGCAAATTTGTGCAGGTGGCCGTGGGAATCGACGTAACAGAGATCGACCCCCAGGTCGCGCACCCGGGCGATCTGGGCTTCCATCTCGCGGGCAATCTGGTCCACCGGCAGCCGATTGAGGAGACCGCGTTTGCGCATGGTGTTGGATTCGAGAAACCGACCCCGTTCGTCCACCAGGCCGGGAACCTCGCCCGCCGGCAGGACCGGGCGTTCGACATCGTCGGTCGAGAAACACAGATGCACGCCGAAGCTATGCTCGCGATGGGCCGCCGCCCAGGCCGTTGCCACTTCGGTCGCCGGCACATTCGCCATGATCGACGCACTGGTCAGCGCGCCGGCGTCAAAACAGGCGATGGTCCGCTCGACGGTATGTTTGGAAAGGCCGAAATCGTCAGCCGCAAGGATAATGCGCATCTCTGCCCGTTCCTCGGGTGATCAGTTCGCGGTGCATCTGCGTGCATGTTTAAAGACGCGTCCGCGTTGCATCAAGGTCGAGCGCCGTCGTACACCAGCGTGTCGGCGTGATCACGAGTGGGTCGCGCGCGACATGCATCGCGTCAGCGTATACCGGGGCACAGCATGTGCGGGATCAATCTCATATTCGGATACGGCGCCAACGCGCCACTGATCGACGAGACCGAACTCTATACGGTGCGCGAGGCCATGATCCCCCGCGGGCCCGACGGGGCGGGGATCTGGCGCGCGCCTGACGGCAAGGTCGGGATGGGCCATCGCCGGCTTTCGATCATCGATCTGTCGCCGAGCGGACATCAGCCAATGACCCTGCCCGGGGGACATGGGGCGCCCGAGCGACCCGGCGGACCCGGCCGCCCCGCGCGGCCCGATGCGCCCGTCGTCGTCTTCAACGGCGAGATCTACAATTACCGCGAGCTGCGCGCGGAACTTGAGCAGGCCGGCACCACCCTGTTCTCGAATTCGGACACCGAAGTCCTGTTGCACCTGTATCTGCGCGACGGCCCGGCCATGGTCGAGCGGCTGCGTGGCATGTTCGCATTTGCAATCTGGGACCCGGTCAAGCGCGGCATGCTGCTGGCCCGCGATCCCATGGGCATCAAGCCCCTCTATTATGCCGACGATGGCCAAAATCTGCGTGCCGCGAGCCAGGTGCGCGCCCTGTGCGCGGGCGGCAATGTGGACCGCACGCCAGACCCCGCCGGGCATGCCGGATTTTTCCTGCTCGGTTATGTGCCCGATCCGCACACGCTTTATCGCGGCGTCCGCGCATTGCCCGCCGGCACGACCCTGTGGTGCGACGCCAACGGCTGCGCCGCACCGCACAGTTATTTCGACGTCGGTGACGCATTTCGCAATGCGCCGACCCAGACGATCGCAGACCGGGCCGAACGGCGCGAATATCTCCACGACGTCCTGGCCGATAGCGTGCGCGCCCATCTGATCGCCGATGTGCCGGTCGGGGTGTTCCTGTCGGCCGGACGCGACAGCACCACGCTGGCCGCACTGGCCCGCGAGGTCGGCGGCGATGATCTGCGCACGATCACGCTCGGTTTTTCGGAGTTCCGGGGGCGCGAAGAAGACGAGACGATCCTCGCCGAAACCGTGGCCCGCGAGCTGGGCACCACGCACGAGACAAGCTGGGTCGCGCGCGAGGAATTCGCCGCCGACCGGACCAAGCTGTTCGCCGCCATGGACCAGCCCACGATCGACGGGGTGAACACCTATTTCGTCGCCAAGGCCGCGGCCGCGGCCGGCCTCAAGGTCGCCCTGTCGGGAGTCGGCGGGGACGAGCTGTTCGGCGGCTATCCGAGCTTCGATGGGGTTCCCGGGCTCGTCCGCAAGACTCGCTGGTCGCGGCGAATCCCCGGGCTCGGCACGGGTTTCCGCAAGGTCTCGGGCCCGCTCGCCCGGCGCATGACATCGCCCAAATATGCCGGCCTGCTCGAATATGGGACCAGCCTGGGCGACGCCTATCTCCTGCGCCGCGCGTTGTTCGCCCCCTGGGAATTGCCCACGGTGATGGACCCGGACATGGCGGCTGCCGGTTGGTCGGAACTGGCGCCACAGATCAATCTTGCCAACACCGCCGACGGACATAAGAAGGACCGGGCGGCGGTCTCGGCGCTGGAGCTGTCCTGGTATATGCGCGGACAATTGCTGCGCGACGCGGACTGGGCCGGCATGGCCCATTCCCTGGAAATTCGCACGCCGCTGGTTGACGTTGAACTGTTCGGCGCGCTCGCGCCGCTGATCGCCGGGGACAGTCCGCCGACCAAATCAGACCTGGTGAACACGCCGCGCACGCGGCTGCCGCGCGACGTCCGCGTGCGCCCCAAGACCGGTTTCGCCATTCCCGTGCGCGAGTGGGTGCAGGACAAGGGCCGGGTCGCCGATGTGCCCGAGCGCGGCCTGCGCGGCTGGGCCCGCATCGCCCACCGGGAATTGTCCGACTAGTCGCTTATCCGCAACGCGCGCCGCAGACCGGCGATGTAGCCCGACACATTCCAGCCCGAGATGCGCTCTTTCGCACCCGCACGGAATTGCGCGCGCAGAACATCATCACCAGCGAGCTTCTGCAGGGCCGCGACCAATGCGGCGCGGTCGTCCCAGGGGAAGATCAGCCCGCAGGTGTCGGCCACCAGATCGCGCCCGCACGACACCCGGTCGCTGACGATCACCGGACAGCCGAAGTTCATCGCCTCATTGATGATGAGGCCCCAGGTCTCCTGATAGGCCGACGGCAATACCAGCATATCGGCGACGGCATAGCCCTCGGCGATACGTGACTGATCGAGCCAGCCCGCGAAAACGATCTGCGCATCGGGATGTTTGCCGGCCAGCGCCTCGGCGTCGGCGCGTTGTTCGCCTTCGCCCACCATCAGCAGTGTCCAGTCATCCCCCAGCCCCGCCGCCACGAACGCCTCGACCAGCATCAGGGGCTGCTTCTTGGGCATGAACTTGGCGCTGTAGAGAATGATCTTCTGGGCCGGGTCGATTCCGAACGCGTTCTTTAGTTCCGCCTCGTGGCCAGCCGTCCGCGCGGCCTCGGCGGTGAAGAACTCATTGTCGACGACATGTGGTGCATGCACGAGTTTGCGGTCGGGCACGCCGAAGTTCTCGAAATAATCCCGATTGTCCTGGCCGATATACAGCAGCACATTGGCCAGCATGTAGAGCGGCCGATACAGCATCTGGCGCACCGCGCGGACCCAGCGTGGCCGCGCGCCGAGATTGTTCGAGATGGTCCGGATGATCAGCCGCTTGCCACCGAGCTTGGCCGCGATGGCGCAGGCGATATGGCTGAAGTGATTGTGGCCGTGGATGTAGACCGCGTCATGGGGCCCGGTCAGCACGTGCCAGATCAGTCCCGGGTTGACAAATTTCCAGAATCCCGACCCGCTGCGCGTGGGGCTGATATTGGGGAAGACACGGTGCGGGTAGCCGGCGAATTTTTCGACCCCCCATTCGACGACCATCCCGACCTCGGGATCAAAGCCAGACGCCGACCAGCCACGTTGCATGAAGAGAACACTCACATCGATATCCGGGTCGGCGGCCATCGCCCGGTATAAGGGCAAATGATAATGCACCGGGAACTGCGCCACGACCGCCAGGCGGAGTGGCGGTTTACCGGCCGCCGCCTTATCCGCTGCCGTATCAGCCAGCATGGCCGCCTGCGCGGGCATCGATCGCCGGGCCCGCATCGATAATCAGGTTCTGCCGGATGCCCGCGCGCGAGGAATCGACGCTGACCTTGCGGCCCGTCCGGTCCCAGCGGGGATGCAGATCGCACTTCATGTCGCCATCGCCCACGGACAGATCCGACAGGTAGCGACCCATATCGATCCGCTGATCGCCGTCGAGATCAAACAGCATCAAATTCTGCATGCCCTCGGCATCGGGATAGGTGTCGGTCACCATCAGGCCCGGATCATCGACTTGAAACATCGGATGTCCGTCGACCGGCAGCACATCCGCGCCGACGACCTGGCGTTGGGTCGGCGCGTCGACCGGGATCAGGAAATAATGCTCATTGCCCACGCTGCCCACGCCGCTGGGCAGGCGGTGGCGGAGCTTGCGGGCGATGTTGATCAGCGGACGCAGGATGGGCGAGCCGATCAACCCGCTGCGGCGTGCCGCGGCCAGCCCGCTGGACATGAATCGCGACCAGGCGAGGATCGTATCGTCATCGCGCCAGTCGTAATGGGTCACCTTTTCCTCGGCCAGAAGCCGCAGGTTCGATCCATCGCTATTGGCCACCAGGAGCCGTGAATAGATCGCGCCGTCATTCAGGAAATAGCGATGCATGAACGCAAATTGCGCCCCGCTCGGATTGAACTGGGTGTGGGTCACGACCTGGGCCACATCGGCCGGCGTTCCCGCGCCCACATTCGCGATCTCGGCGATCGGAATCAGGAGCGCGGCCGTGCCGGTTTCCAGATCGACCCGCCAGATGCCATCATCGTCAGGCGCCGGGCTGTCGATCGATGCCGGGTAATCAGACGGCAGGCCGTAGGCGGGCCAATGCTTGCGCAGGCGACCATAATTCGGTGCCACGGCGACACGGCCGGACGGATGGATCGAGCACACGGCGTAGTCGATCATCTGTTCCGCGCCGTTTTCGGGATTGAAGACACAGGCCCCGAGCCGGCCATCGACCAGCTTGTTGTAGATCAGCCGTCCATCGGCAAGCCACTGGGCGCGCGCGCCCATCTGGAAGTTCCATGCCGTTGTGGTGCCGATCGGCGCCGGCACGCCGGCACCCGGTTTCCACAGGCAGATTTCGGCGACCTCGCCGTTCGGCTGATGGCGTATCTCGGGATCGACGCGCAATACGACCAGCGTGTCGTTGGCCGGGTTCCAGGGGGTGACATCGTGGAAGCCGAAGAAATGCGCGCGGTCGCGCGGCGTCTCGGCAATAACGGGACAGTCGATCGAAATGCGTGACGACACGAACGGCAGTCCCCGGATCCAGGATGTGCGGTATGCCCCCGTTCGGGGAAACACCATGTTTGCGGCGCGAAGGCCGGATTGGCTATGCTGCTCTAGCTAGCAACACGCCAAAGCACGATCAAGGATAACCCAATTTACGTTCAATATGGATGCGGCTGGTCAGCGCCGGATGGCTGGGTAAATTTCGACACCTCGCCCACCCTGAAATTCGAGCGAATTCCGCTGCTCGGAAAGCTGTACACACGCAACAACGAGCGGTTCCCCGAAGCCGTACGCGTCGGTGACGTCGTGCGCGGCCTGCCCGTGGCCGATCAGTCCTGCGATGGCGTGTATGCGAGCCATGTGCTGGAACATCTGAGCCGGGCCGATTTCGACAAAGCAGTAGCCGAGACCTACCGGATCCTCAAACCCGGCGGCATCGCCCGTGTGGTCGTGCCCGATCTCGCGGCTGCCGCGCGCAGCTATCTCGATGCCACGGCCGCCGACGATGCGACCGCTGCCGACGATTTCATGCGTGGCACGCATCTGGGGATCGAGACCCGGGCCAAGGGCCTCAAAGGCATCATCCACGAGACCCTGAGCAACGCCCGGCATTTCTGGATGTGGGATTATCCGGGCCTGGCCGGCGCGTTCCGCGATCACGGCTTTACCGACATCCGCCGCGGCCAGTTCAACGACAGCGAAGACGAGATGTTCAAGGCCGTCGAGAATGACGGTCGTTTCGAGGATGCCGTCTGCGTCGAGGCCCGCCGCCCCGCATAAGCCGCCGGGCGGGCGCTAGAACGTCTTGGGCTTGGGCACGCCGAACAGTTTGTCAGTGATCTTCTGGATGACCCCGATCGGGTCCATCAGCCAGCGCAGTACGCGCGCATAGGTGAAACAATAGCTGTCCGACGGCCGCTGCTCGCGCCCCATCACCATCGCGAAGTAGCGTCGATGATTGACGAGGCTTTCATCGGCCATACGCTGGCTACCCGAGATCGAATCCTCATGGATCGTGAACAGGGACCAGTTGCGGTCGACGATTTTCACCCGTGCGCCCGCCAATCCCATGTCCAGCAGCAGCTCGGCATCCCAGCTGGTGCGGTTGTCGATGTTGAACGCGTTGGTCGCCTTGTAGGCCGACGCGCGGAAAAACGTCGATTGCTGCATGACGACGGCGGCCCCATGGGCAAAACGCCACGGCGTGAAGGGGGCCGAACGGAACCGCCGGATCACCTCACCAGCCTTATCCACGATGAAGCCATGGCCGACGACGATATCGGCGTTCTGGTGGCGCTCGAACGCGGCCACGGCCTCTTTGATTGCGCCGGGCAGGAAGGCGTCATCGGCGTTCATGTAGCAATAGATGTCGCCCGTGGCGGCGGCGAAGCCGTTGTTCAAGCCGTCAGGCGGCCCTTTGTCGGGCTGGTCCAGAACCACCGCGATCCGGTCACGATATTTTTCGATGATATTGCGGCTGCCGTCGGTCGAGCCGGGGTCGACGACGATATATTCGATGTCGTCGTAATCCTGCTCGAGGACCGACTGGATGGCGCGTTCCAGGAATTCCGCCTGATTGAACGACAGGGTGACGATCGATACTTTCATCGTTGTGGCCTCCGGCCGGGCCGCGGCGCAGTTCCACGCGGCCCCGGGCGGACACCCGGCGGCAGCTGACGGTTACCCTGCATTGCGGGAGGTTGTGGCTGTGAATTCTGTTGCGGGGGATGCCCGTTCTGCTGGAACCCATTCGGGGGCATCCCGTCAAGTACGCCGTTGGGAGCACCGTTCGGCCCGCCATTCTGTTGTGGATGTCCATTTCGCGGCATTCGGGTCCGGTGGCGTATACCGCCGAGCATTTCCTTGGGCACCGATGAGCGCAGCACTTCCCAGACGAACATCATCATGACCACGTTAAACGGCAACGTCACACGGCGCGCGGCCCCGAAGGGCGAGAATAAGATATCCCAGAGCATCAGAAAACCGATGAACGTCACGATCGGGCTCAGCGGCTCGCGCACCATATAGAGGTTCGACAACACCCGGAAAATGAGAACCAGGACCCAGACCCAGAAGATCGCGCCCATGATCCCGGATTCCACCCAGGCCCCCATCAGATGGCTATGGGTCGGGATCAGCCCCTCTTCGGAGGCGAAGTAGGTGATGTCGTAGCCGTAGCGTTCGAGCTCATAGATCCGCGAGACATACTCCCGGTTCTTGGCCCAGGACCCATGACCGATGATCGGACTGTCCCAGACCGCCTGGCTGGAGACGAAAATTTCAGACCGGCCGCCCAGCAAAATACCGAAGGAGCCCGCGCTCTGACGGGCATAGGTTTCCTGGGCCAGCTCACCCAGCATCCCGTTCGATGCCGCGAACTGATAGGTGTTCAGCATCGTTGTGGCGATCATCAGACCGCCGGCAAAGAACATGAACGTGCGCACCGGCGAGAAGCCCGACGGGGATGTCCGTTTGCGCCCGAGCATCTGCTGCACAAACACATATAACGCCGTCAGGATCGCGATGCCCGCCATACTGCGCGAGCCGGCCACCATGCTGTAAACGCCGACGGCCAGGATCAGCAGGGTCGGCAGACTGAAGACCTTGAAGATCGGCCGCCACTGGGTCAGCAGCAGCACGAGCATGATCGTGGGAATGCCAAGCCCGAACTTCCAGGGTTGGCGCGCGGCAAAGTCGGACGGGTTGATCAGGAAGGACAGATAGCCGCCGACGATGATGCCCAGCGCAAACATGGTGATGCGCTTCCGGCTGCCATAGACCAGCATGTAGATCGACGCGAAATTTATCGAGGTGAAGACGATCTTCGACCACCCGCGCGAGAAATCCCGAAACGGCGTGTCGCGGATCAGGTCCGTCAGGATCTGCGCCATCAGCCAGGCGAAGGCCAACATCAGGAAAGTTCGCGGCAGGCGATCCGTGAGCAAAGTGCCGCGCGTCAGCAGCAGGAATGGGAACAATCCCATCAGCAGCAGCTCGGGCGCAAAAATACGGCCGACGGCATTGACCTCGAGCCAGATGACGGTCGGGATCAGGAATGCGGCCGCCGCCAGCACCGGCTTGTCGTCGGTCTCGGGCAGGTCCGGATCATAATGCGCGGAAGGCTTGAACTGACCCTGCGGCGCATAGCTCACAAAGGTCATCGGCGCAGACCCCGATGTCCCGGCACGGGCCAGGTGAACGGCGCCCGCGCGTCAATATTTGATCGCAGCAGCATCACCCGCACACCCTAACGCCGCGACAGACGTTCATACAGTTCAAACAAGCGTGTCCCATATTCCGCCTGTCGGTAGTCACGGCGTATCAGGGCGGCATTGTCCCGCCCGATCTGCGCGACACGCGCGCGATCCGCTGTGGCCTCCCGCAATGCCGCCGCCAGCGCATCGGGATCGCCCGGCGCCACCAGCCGGCCATGCACGCCATCCTCGACAACCGATCCGGCATTGGCGGTGGTGACGATATAGCAGCCCGCCGCCATGGCCTCGAAGACGACCCGGGCCGAGCCCTCGGCCAATGTCGGGAACACGAACACATCGGCCGCCGCCATTCGCGCCGCGAGCTCCGCCGGCAACAGATTGCCGTGATAGGTCACCCGGGGGTCGGCGCGGAACTGCTCGAAGGCGGCACTTCCCTCGCGGTCTACGGCACCGCACAGCCCCAGCTGCAGGTCGAGCCCGTCCAGTGCGGCCATTGCGTCCGCCAGATCATCGGTGCCCTTGCGACGGCGCACGCTGCCGGCAAACAGGAGCTGCAGCGGGCCTGAGTCCGGTGTGTCGGCTGCCGGATTTTCTGACGTGCGGTCGGGAAGCGCCGCGAGGAATCCGTCATCAATCCCCCGGTAAATGACATTGACCCGGTCCGGCGCCCAGCCCTGATGGATGAAGGTCTCCTTGACGAAATCGGAGTTGGCGAGTACCTGATCGGCGCGGTTGAGATCATCACGGATCGCCCGCCAATTGACATCGATCGGGCCGGCCTCACCGGGTGCGGGCATTTGCCCGCCGTTGCGCACCAGATGCTCGAGTACCGAGGGATGTGCGATCGAGTATTCGCACAAACACAGCCAGCCGCGGTCCCGGGCCAACGCCACGGATGCGCCGCCGAACCCCGCACGGTAGTGATAGACGCCCGGACCGGACGGGTCGGCCTCACGGCGGATGACCCGGGCCGCCCCTTGCGCATAGAGCACACGCGCAAACATATGCAGCCGGTCAGCGAGCCGATCACCCACCGCCGGCAGATGCCGCAAGCGGCTGGCCAGCTGCGAAAATGGCTCCCCGGCCCACATGGCGCGGACGCGCGTGCCGGGGATCGAATCTTCCCGCCCGAGAAAGCGCCCGACGGGTTTCAAACGCGACAAGCCGACCGCGGTCAGCGCGCGCGCCAGCCCCGGGGTCGGATAGGCCCCGGTGATAAACGCCGTCAGCGCGTCACGCTTGGCCGCTTCAGCCGCCGCGAGGCGCAGGCTAAACCGGCCAAATCCGTTGGATATGATCGCATTCGGGGCCATGGAAGGACAGCATCACCAGATGATTGAAAATCCGCGCTGGCCTTCCTCTACCGCCCCGGCGCGCGGCGTGGCAAAGCATTTTACCCGGTCAAACAGCCGGGCTGCCTAGGAACGGCGGCGCAGAACGCGCAACACATCCGTCGGTGGCTTAAGCGCCGCCAGTACCAGGGACCAGAACCGTTGGTCGAGAAAGGCCATGGTCCGCCCCACGACCAGCAGCACGACCGCGATCTCCGCGATGGCCAGCGCCGCCGCGGCGCCGTTGATGCCAAGCCCCGGGGTCACCAACGCCATGACCGCCAAACCGGACGCCGCCGAAATCCCATAGATCATGGCGATGGCCCGATTGTTGTTCGTCGCATAGAGCGCGGTCGCGACCGCGTGCCACATCATGGTCGCCAGACCGCTAATCAAAAGCAGACCGAGCAGGGTGCGCGGCGCGGGAATGCGGCCGACCGTCCAGAAATCGACAAGCGTCGGGCCGAAAAACATCAACCCGATAAACGCGCTCACCGACAGCCAGGCAGCGAATTGTATGGCCCGGTTGTTGAGACGGCGCACGAGATCGATATCGTCCCTGCCAAAAGCAATCGCGATCTCCGGCCGCAAGGTCGAGAAGGCCAGGTTGGCAAAGAGGAGGACGGCGCGGGCCAGCATGCGCAGCGTGGCGAATACCGCCACGGCGGACGGCCCCATTATCGCTCCGAGAACGATGATCGGCCCCTGGATCGAGATCGCGTTCGCGACCGTCAGCCCGACAAAGCCGAGGGACGGAGGTGCGAGCTGGCGCCAGGTCTCCCGCGAGGCATGTGCGATTCCATAGGCCAGCCAGGGACTGTGCCGGTGCGAAAACACCGCAACGACCAGGAACCCGACCGCCTCAACCGACGCCACGACGATGGCCACACCCAGCGGGCGCGCACCCGTGATCAACGCGCCGGCGATCAGTACCAGGGACACGAGCCGCGTCAGCGCTGTCAGGTAACTCTGCAGCCCATACTGCCCGGCGCTCATCAGCCCGACCGCGGCGAGCCCGGTCTGGATGTTGAACAGAATCTGGATCAACAGAAGAGCGAGCACAATCGCCGCATCGCCATCGGTCAATTCCGTCAGGTTGAACCAGCTGGCCAGCGGCGCGAGAAACAGCCCGAGCAACAGGAGGCCGGCGACCGCGAGCGAAATCAGGGTCACGAACACCCAGCTTGTTTGAAAGGCGCGCAACGCGCCTTCGCGGTCGTCTCGCGAGACGCGCATCGTCACCTCATAGGAGGTGGCGTTGGTGAAGCCGAGATTGCTGATCACGAGATAGGCCGGGAACGCCGCGAGGATCAGCCACTCGCCATACAGGCTCTTGTCCCAGAAATGCAGGAACAGGGGCACGCTGCCGAACTGAAAGGCCAGGTTCACGACCTGGGAAAAGGCCTGGCCGCCCAGGCCGCGACGCAAGCGCCCGCGAATCGTCTCATTCATGTTTTGCGAACGCCCAACCATCAAAGCTTCGCGCAAGGGTAGAACGTTCGGCGCGCAGAATGAAGAGCCCTCGGCGCGTCCGGCACGATGCTTCAGTCCGGGCCGCCCACATCGGGCACACCGTCGTCGCGGCGGAACAACCCCCTGACCCGGGCCCAGGCATTGTGGAGCCCGACCGGCAGTTCCGTGCTCAACAACAATTCCCGCCGCAGGGTCGCAAGCAGGCCCGGATCATCGGGGTAGAAGCGCTGCGTGTCCGCGCACATGCGCGCATATTCCCGCGCCATGCGTGGCGGCAATGGGTCATGGGGCACGTCGAAGCCCCGCAGCCCCAGATCATGCAGAAGCCGCAGGAACACCCGGTAGGGGCCGGCGTAACCGCCCTCGGACGCCAGGCGGTCGATCTCCGCCCAGTCCAGATCGTGACGCAGCGCCAGGCGCATCGCATCGGCGATCTTGCGCGCGGCAAACAGGCCGAACTTGTCCTTGGCCACATTGGTCGCGCACAGAAGAAATGCGTGATCCGCGCAGGCGGCCTGGAAAGACAGCCCATCGGCATCGATCGTGACCGCGTGGGCGAAAACCAGCTCCGTCGTCAACGACCGATAGGCCGGGTAGCAATCGGGATGGATGTGGACGTCGAGATTGCAGGCGCCGTCGGCCGAGATGAACGGCGCATAGCTCGCCGCGGAAATGAACCCCCAGGGCGGCCGGGGCAACGGCTCGAATGTGTAACCGTTGGCACTCAGATGACGCACCAGCCGGTCGCGGTCTGCCGGGCGTACCAGCACGTCGATATCTCCGACGGCCCGGATTTCCGGATCGTCATAGATCATACGGGCCAGCGCAAAGCCCTTGATGACCACCACCGGAACGTCGGCCTCGGCGATCAGATGCAGGCAGTCACGCTGGGCCGACAACCGAAAGCGATTGTTCAGGCGACTCTGGGTCAGGGTTGGCTGGTCGAAGCAGCCGCCGCCGAGCAGCGCATCGGTCAGGATGGGTGACGCGAGTTCGGAAAGTCGTTCGATGACCGCCGGCGCAATCTGCACATCACGCGCAGCATCTTCTCTGGGGTCCGCGGTCTTTGCGATACGCGCCCAGGCCGCCCGTCCCTGCTCGGCTGTTATTGCAGCGGTGCGCGCAGAGGCCGCCATCGCGCTAGGTCGACATGAATTCGCGCTGGTCCGCCATCAGGACAGCACAGGTCAGGCGGCTCGACGCATAGGCGCCCGTATCCACGCCGATGCGGTTGGGCCGGTCGACCGGATGTTCGGCGATCGTGTGTCCATGCACGACAACGACGCCATAGTCGCGCTTGTCCTCGAGGAACTCGCTGCGAATCCAGCGCAGATCTTCGGGATCCTGATCCTCGATTGCCACGCCGGGGCGGATGCCGGCATGCACGAACACATAGTCGCCCTCGCGATGCATCGCGGGCAGCCCGGCGAGGAAGGTCTTGTGGGCCTCAGGCAACGCGGCACGGAATTCCGATTGCACACGCGCGAGATCGTTGTCGGTTGCGCCCGACCCACCCGCGACCACGCCGTAACTCATCAGAGTCTCGATGCCGCCATTGGCAAACCATCCGCGCGCTTTGCTGGAATCCTCCAGGAACCGGATCATGTATTCCTCATGATTGCCCATCAGAAACACGCGTTCGAAGCCATCGATCTCGGTCTCCAGGAGGTGCTCGATCACCGCCCGGGATTCGTAGCCACGGTCGACGAAATCGCCGAGATACACGATGACTCGCCGGGTGGCACCACGCAGGCGCGCGTCATCGACGATGCGCTGCTCCAGTGCCTGGAGAAGATCGAGGCGGCCATGCACATCGCCGACAGCATAGACGATGGTGCCGTCGGGGATTTTGTAATCGGGAAACGGGGCGCGTTTGTCGCGGCCAAAGAGCTTCTTGAACATACGCCGATACTAACACGCACGCACCGCTTGGCGTGGGTGCAAACGTGACGAATTATGTCTAGCCGACAATCCCGTGGATACCGGGCGGGGGCACCGAGAAATTCGACCACACACTGCGGGCGCCACGATTGTCGAGACGGTTGATCAGCGCGCCTACGACACCCAGATCAAACCGCGCACCCGAATCGTTCAGCAGGTTCTGAACCGCAGCATCGAAGGTCATGCCGGGCCGGTGCGCACGCGGACTCACCATGCCGACGAAGGCATTGGCGACGGCCACGATTTTTGCGGTCACGAGAACTTCGTCGCCCACAAGACCCACGGTCTCTCCGTCTGCATCCACATGCGCGTGGGTCTGACGCAATGTCTCCACGACCGGGCCCTCGAACTCCACATCCTGGAGCAGATCCACCCCCGCAACCAGCGCATGGCGAATGCGGTCGATCTCGTTTTCCGACAATCTGCCGTTCTTCATCAGGAGCGCGCGTGGCACCAGTATTTTGCCGATATTCACCAGGCTGGCGGCCTTGTCCACCGTGTCCACCAGAACCGGATCGAGGCGCATTTCTTCCGCGATTGCCGTGGCCACCAATGCCACCCGGGCCGATTGGTGTGCCGCATACGTATCGCGCCGATCGACGATCGCCAGCAGCGTATCGGCCAGTTGCTGCAGCAAACGTTCGTTGCGTTCGCGTTCGGCAATGGCGGCGCTGATATCCTGCTCGACGATCAGGATTCCGACCCCGACATGATCGGTCGCGGGCAGGTGGACGAACTGGGTCTGCAACACCCGTTCATCGCCTGCCTGTCCCGGCGATGCTTCGACCCGGTCGACAGACAGAAGACTGGATTCCTCATCGAAAGCATCACGCACATGTCGCGCGTAACGGCGCGCCGCAGCGGGGCCGAATACACCCGCCAGGGTCTTGCCCACCAGCTCCTCGGAATCGCGCGCGCCGACGGTCCGGGCGAGCCGGGTGTTTGCAAATGTCAGGCGATCATTGCGGTCGACGATGAAGATCGCATTGGGCTGGGTGTCGGTCAGCTTGCGAATGAAGTTCGCCTGCTGTTCGAACCGGTCGGCCATCTCGCGATATCGTCCGGCGGCAAGCTCGGCGCGACGCGACGCACTATGGCGCCACGCGGCGAGAATTCCGAGTGCGGCCAGGCTGATCGCAAACAGCAGTATCCAGGACAGCCCGCTCATACGACGGGTCGCCGCGCCGCAGGGACCACCCCATCGGCCTGCTGTCGTTCCCGAAAAATCGGCGAACGGTTATCCGCGACGTCGACCATGCACAACCCTTGCGCGACCCGTGACGGGGCATCGTCACTCCAACTGGGGGCGAGCCTAACCGACACGCTGTTTTCAAATACTTAATGGCGCATGCCCCGATCGGGCCGGCGGCGGACAGTTCAACCAGGCCGCCAGCCGGCAGACCAGATGTCACGCCCGACCGGTCCTTATGTTTCGCAAATCGGGTTGGCGAGCGTGCGGTAGGTTGGAATCTCGTCAAAGACAGGAAAACTTAAACCGCGCGCGATGTTCAAGCTGTTTGCCGTGACCCCGCGCTTTCGGCTATTTTCCGCCCCCTACAGTGCGTGAAAGGTAGTGCATGGCCGACGCCAAACGATTTGCAGGGGACCTCCAGACGGGTGCGTCGCTCATCCTCCGGTTGGGCGATATCCTGCTGGTCGGGCTGTTTGCGGTGGGCGCGTACTGGGTCTGGCACGGCAATCTAGAGCTCCCCGCGATCTACGGTCAGGGCATCATCGCGGCGATGTTGCTGACGGCGAACTTCTTCCACGTCGCCCATCTCTATGAAGCGCCCAATATAGACCGGTTCCTGTATCAGTTCGGGCGCATGTCGGTCGGCTGGACGGCGGTGATGTTCACGCTGCTCGCGCTGGCCTTTATTACCAAAACCACCGACAGCTTCTCGCGTGCATGGGCCCTGATCTGGTTTCCGATGGTGCTCGGCGGCTTGCTGGTGTTGCGCATTCTGCTCGTGCTGCAGATCGCACGTTGGCGAGAGCGCGGCGATCTTCGCCAGAACGTCGCCATCGTCGGCGCCGGCGAGTATGGCCAGCGCCTGATCCGCGAAATGCTCGCCTCGGACAGCAAGAGCGTCAATATCGTCGGGCTGTTTGACCGGCGCGCATCGCGCATCCCCGACGAGATCGAGGGGGTGCCCGTCCTTGGCGGGATTGATGATCTTCTGAGTTATGTGCGCCTGAACCGGGTCGATGAGATCATCGTTGCCTTGCCCTGGCGGTCCGGCGGCACGCTGCTGGATTTGGTGCAATCGCTGAAAAGCGCACCGGCCAACGTCAAATGGTGCCCCGAGACAATCGCCTTCCAGCTTCCGGTGCGCAGCCTGTCGAGCATCGCCGGCGTGCCGATGATCAATATCTTCGAGCGACCGATCACCGGCCGGAACCTGATCCTGAAGATGATCGAGGACCGGGTCGGCGCATGTGTCCTGCTGATCACATTGCTGCCGCTCTTGTTGTTGATCGCGCTTCTGGTCCGGCTGACCAGCCCCGGCCCGGCGCTCTTCAAGCAAAAGCGCTACGGGTTTAACAACGAAGAGTTCACCGTGTTCAAGTTCCGCTCCATGCGGACCGAGGCCGCCCAGCCCTCGAGCACGCCTGGCAGTAGCGTGGATCAGGCAACCCGCAGTGACCCCCGTGTCACATGGGTCGGCCGGATTCTCCGTAAATCGAGCCTCGACGAACTGCCCCAGCTCATCAACGTCCTGCAGGGCAACATGTCGCTGGTCGGCCCCCGACCCCACGCGGTCGCGCACAATGAGCAGTTCGGCGCCGTGATTGACGAGTATTTTGCACGCCATCGCGTCAAGCCCGGCATCACAGGCTGGGCGCAGGTCAACGGGCTTCGCGGCGAGACCGATACGCCGGAAAAAATGCGCCGGCGGGTGGAATTTGACCTGCACTACATCGACAATTGGTCGATCCTGTTCGATATCCGAATCCTGTTCCTCACCTTGTTTGTGGGATTCGTGAACAAGAACGCTTACTAGGCCCGGTCCCGGGCCGATTGCATCCGGATTTCTGATGGCACGCGACACCACCACGACCCCGCACTCACTTCGCATTGCCTTCTTCGGGCTGCTCATAATTCTCGTGCTCGCGCCCCTGCCGTTCGGCAGCAACCGTCTGTGGGCCTGGAGTTTTCTGTCGATCGTCATCGGTCTCCTGACCCTGCTATGGGCCTATGGTGTCATTCGTGCGCCCGGGTCCATTCGCATCCCCGTGCGTCGTCACCTCCCCGCGACGGTCATGTTCGGCCTGGCCATCATCTGGTTCATGATCCAGGCCAGCGGTCTGACGCCCGCGGCGTGGGATCATCCGATCTGGGCCGAGGCCGCAGCGGCGCTGGGCCAAGAGAAAACATTCGGCGCCATCAGCCTCGACCCCAATGCCTCATTCGATGGCGCGATGCGCCTGCTCGCCTACGGCGCTGTATTCTGGCTGGCGTTGCATTTCGGGCGTTCGCGGCGCCTCGCGCGCCGGATTCTCTGGGCGGTCGTCATCTCCGGCGGCATTTATTCGCTCTATGGGCTGGCGGTTCAGTTTTCGGGCAGTAACACGATCCTCTGGTTCGACAAATGGGCCTATGGGGACGTTGTGACGGCGACATTCGTGAACCGGAACAGTTTCGGGACCTATGCCGGCCTGGTGATCATCGCCGCATTCGGGTTGCTGACCTGGGAAGCCGACGAGGCCGCGTCTCTCGGAATCGCAAACCGGGTCGGCATCGTGCATATGATCGACAGCATGGGCGCTCGGGTCTTCGGCCTCCTGGTCGCGCTGTTTGTGACCGGCACGGCCTTGCTCTTCAGCGCATCGCGCGGCGGGACCATCAGCGCCGTCGTCGGTGTACTTGTGTTTTTGATCGGACTGGTGCTCTACAAACGCGAACGCGTACGGCGGACGATCGTCTTTGCGGGCATCATACTGCTTGGCGGCGGCGTCTTGCTGAGCTTCAGCGGCCGGGAGCTTGCAAGCCGCCTCAGTCAAAGCGATACGGCAGTATCCGGGCGCGGTGAAATCTGGGAATTCACGCGCGAAGCCATCAGCGAACGGCCGTGGCTCGGCACCGGCCTTAGTACGTTTCGTGATGTCTCTGTACGTTCACGTGGTTCGGAACTGTCACCGAGAACCGCGCCGTTCTTCAAGGCCCATAACGGCTATCTGGAGATGATTCTCGAGGGCGGATACGGCGGCTTTCTGTTGATCGCCGGATCGATTGTCTGGCTGGGCCTGTGGGCCTTCTACGGAATCATCTCACGCCATCAGGAAGCCATCTATTCCTGCATCGGCCTGGGCGCGATTGGCGTTGTTGGGACCCATGCCTGGGTCGATTTCAGCCTGCAGATTCCCGCCGTCGCCGTGACGTTTGCCGCACTTCTCGCTGTCGCGTGTGCTCAGGCCAACCGCCACCGCTCGGAATCGCGGCGCAGCAGGTAGCCCCACAGGATACCCCGGCCACCCCATGAATCTGGGTCATCCCCGCAAATCAGCTCAGGTCTGATCGCGGCGCAGGAAATACATCAGATTGAAACTGGCACGTACCTGCGGGTCGTCCGACAGCGCGGCCCGCACCTGGGACAAACGATTTCGCGCGCGCGCATAGCGCACCAGTTCTCGCGGGAACCATTTCATGGCAAGACGTATCTGCTCATCGGTGTCCCGTTTTAAGTCTTCGGGCAAATCATTCCAGAATAGCAGCGCGATATCGAGACGCGTCAGCACGACGCGCGGATCGTAGCGCGCCATCGAATAGGACATCCGCAAATAGGGTGAAATATCGGCGGCGCGCCCATCACGTTCGATCTGTGCCTGGGCCAAACGCAGCCAGGAATAAGCCGCCGTCGGAGCGAGTGAGATCGCCCGCAAATCGGCTTCAATCGCGCCTTCGATGAGCTTCCGGTGGGTGTCCGTCCCACGCTCGGCCATACGCGCCAGCGTGTAGTTCAGGATCCCCAGATCGGCCTCGAACCGTGAAAAAGCATACCAGTCCAGCGCCGACAGGCGGCTCGCGCGTGCAAATCTGAGATCGCTCCGGGACACCGTTTCCCCGCGCGCAATCTCGCGCACGGTTTCATCGAATGGGGCTGTGAGGATTCCTGCGGCCAGGCGCGGCACGGCCATTGCGATAAGCGGGATCGCGATGAAGAACGCGATGAGCGTGGCAGTCAGTCTGGTGCGGGACATTTTTGTAATCCGGCGCGGATGATCCGTACGAGCATCTCACTCGCTGTAGTACTTCCGATAACTGCCGTAATAGTAGTAGCCCGAGTCGCCATAGTCATAGGACGCATGTTTCTTGACATTGACCTGGGTCAGGACCGTACCGGCGAGGTTTGCTCCCGCTTCCAACGCCTGCTTGATACCAGCGAGCACCGTCTCCCGGCGGGTCTTCTCCCAGCGAACGAGGAACAGGGTCCGGTCGACATCACGCATCAACACCAGCGCATCCGAGACCGCCATCAGCGGCGGCGTATCGAATATGACCATGTCGTACATCTCGCCCAGACGCACGATGAGATGACGCATCTCCTCGGAGCTCAACATATCGGTCGGGTTCGGGGCGCGTGATCCCGCAGTTATGTAATGCATCGTCGAGGACGGGTGGATTTCAATCACATCTTCGAGGTCGGCCTGGCCGCCAAGGAAATCGCTGAGGCCGCGCTGGTTGGGCACATCCATATAGACATGCAGGCTCGAATTGCGCAGATCGCAGTCAAGGATACACACCCGCTGTCCGGACTTCGCCGCCGTGATCGCGATCGAAAGCGCGGTCGAGGTCTTGCCTTCGCCCGGGATCGATGATGTCACGAGAATGGTTCTTGGCGGTTTGTCGACCGACGACAACATGAGGCCTGTTCGTACCGATCTTATCGCTTCGCCATATGTCGAGTTTGGTCTGGCCAAGGCAAACTCATGGGGTCGCTTACCCTCCGACTGGCTGCGCTGCAGGGCGGGCACCATGCCCAGCGCCGCGACGCCACTCCGGCCTTCGAGCTGTGCGGTAGACCGGAAACCGCTGTCCATGAACTCCGCGACAAAGGCGAGCGCGAAGCCGACAACCGCCGAGAAGGCAATCGCCGCAGCAATCATCAGCCGCTTCTTGGGGAAGAACGGGCCGCCGGGGACCGTGGCGCGCGAGATGATACGTGCGTCGGCCTCCTGCTCGGTGCCTTCCAGAACATCGGTTTCCTTCAGCCGCTCGAGGAATGTTTCGTAGAGCTGGCGGTTGGCCGAAAGTTCACTGGTCAGAGACTGCACCGTCGCCTGGGCCTGACCCTGTTCTTCGAGTACGGCCTCGATGCGCGCGAGCTCCGATCGGATATTCGCCTCACGCACGCGCGCGATCTGCAACTCATTGCGCATGTTCGAGGCGACCTTGGACACCTCACGCTCAATCGCACCGCGCAGGTCTGCAAGCTCATTTTCCGCCAGCTGCAGGCGCGGATGGCCCGGACGCAACTGGGTCTGGAACTCAGACAGTTTGCGAATAACCTCGGCTTCCTGCTCACGCAATCGCGCGATCAGTGCGGAGTTGAGCACGGCGGCGGCCGTATCGAGGCCGGCGCCGGATTCGAGCAACTCTTTGACCTGGGCGAGACGAGCCTCTGTCTCCGACAACGCGATCCGCGCCTCGGCGAGCTCCTCGTTCACACGCGCCAGCTGCTGCTGATAGACCGTGATGCCGCCCGTTTCGATGATGCCGGCATCGGCGCGGTATCGCGCAATCTCCTGTTCCTGTTCAATCACACGCTCGCGCAGCTCGTTAACGCGCGAGGAAAGAAAGTCGCCGGCCCGTGAAGTGGCTTCACCCCGGTCGGTGAGCTGGTCGAGTATGTACAGCTCGGCGGTCGTGTTCGCGGCGAGCGCCGTGAACGCCGGATCCGACGATGTGTAGCTGATCGTGATGACACGACTGATGTTTGACGGGGTCACGGACAGGCCGCCGAGATACTGACCCGCGGCGAGGTCACGCAGATACGTCTCGCGATCCTCAGGCTCCCACGTCATGAGGGGATGAATCTCAGCTTCGGCCGCCGATTCTTCGTTCTCGACCTCCAGAATATCTTCCGGGCTGCCGATGATGCTGAGCAAAAAGATCTTGCCGGCCTTCACGAGACTCTCGAAGAGACCCGGCTCGGGCTCCCAAAGTATCGGATTGAACAATGGGCTTTTGGTCAACTGGAGGCGATCGACGGCCTGGAAGGCGAGTTCGCGACTTTGGATGACCTCGGCTTCGGTCTCATTCGTGAAATAGTCAGGCGTCAATCCGCTGACAACGGATTCAATATCGACGACATTCTGCCGGTTGGGCTCAACGACAATCTTGGTGCTGGCAGAATAGAGCGGCGTAATCTGGCTCACCATCATCACCGTGATCGAGGTGATGATGAACATGACGCCCGCGATAAGATATTTTCGGCGACGCAGAATCGACAACAAACGCCGAAGGCTGAAGCCCTCGGTCTCAGGCGCAGGCATCATGAAACCCTGGTCGGGCTGCGTGCCGTAATCCTGTGTTGGAAATTGCGAAACCGTGCTCATCGAACTCTATTACCTACGCGACCAATCTTATGTAAAAGCGCGCGCCCTTCGTCATACCGGTGATCGAGATCGCCGAACCATCGGGTTCTATTTGGCATTGAACAAGGGCACTACCAATACACAAACTTTTGCACTCCGGATCAAATCACAAACTTTCGCTCAGTAAGAGCAATTTGCATGCCAGACCGTACCCGGCATCCTGGGTAGTCCCCGTTAATTCTCAACAGTCCTATTCAGCGCGCCATGAGGCACCCTGAGTCCGAACTACCGGGGTATTTTGCCAGAGTATGTGGGGGAGTGGGCGGCTTGTAAATATATTTCTAATAAATTGTTTCAAAGTCGGCCGGCAAGCCTTTGAAAAAACTTACTAAAACCTTCTAGCCATACTAGGTATCGGTGCTCTCAAAACACAACATACAGTCAATAGTATACCATGTCCTACCTGCACTACTTCACGCTAAAACAGCCTTCTGCGTACTTCCAGCGTGTCTCCGGGCAGAACCGGCGCGTTCGGTGTCGCGGCATACTTGATATCGCCAACTTCCGATTCCCGGACGATGACGATCTCCGACTGATCGGCACGGCGGGTGAATCCACCCGCAATCGCGACTGCCTGTCGCACATTGAGACCGGATAGATAGGGATAGCTGCCCGGCGCATTTACCTGCCCGAGGATATAGAAGGGCCGGAAATTGAGAACCTCAACCGCGACACGTGGCTCGACGACAAAGTCCCTGTTGAGGTCGTCGGCGATGATCGCGCGTAGTTCTTCAAGGGTATGGCCTCTGGCCTGCACCTGCCCCAACAACGGGTAGGCGATCTCACCGCTCCCATCGATTTCGAACTCACCAGACAGGTCGGGATGACCGAAGACTGAGATTGCCAGCCGATCACCGCCGCCCATCCGATAGAAACCGCCGCTCGCAGCGTTATCGGTCGTCAGGCCTATCTGCTGTGGTGCCAGGGGCAACTCGACATCCGTCGAAATCAGGTCGCATGCTGCAAGCGCGAACATCGCGATAAAGAGCGTTCCGGTTTTCCACATCGTCATAATCCTGTTCGCCGGCTGGAGGCGTTCACCCTTATGGGTAAACTTAAAGTGCCGCGCCGAGCGTGAGTTGAATTCTATTCTCTGTCATTTCGTCCGTCGGCAGGTCGCCGTCCTGAATTTCCCGACTGAGCAACAACCTCGAAGTGAAGTTCCGGTTGATGGCCCAATCCGCGACCAGACCGATAATCATGCTGTTTCGCGACGTCGTTGCCCCAATTCCCTCGAAATCCTCAACCCGAAATGTTGTCTCGGCGGTCAGAATTATGTCGTCTTGCGGGGTCCAGTCCACGCTGGTCGTCAATGAGCGGGTGAGCGTACCCGAAACACCCTCTGCCGCCGCGCCTTCAAAGGACTGGTCCAGACTTGCGTTGAAAGTGGTCACAGAGTTCGGGTTCCAGACAAAGGCACCCCGGGACAGATAGTTGACCGTATCCTGGAACTGCGCATCCGCGTTCTTGCGTGTGGACAATCCGGCCAGAAACTCAAGAAACGTAATTGGTGTCGCATTCAGCCGCACACCTGCGGTCAATTCATACTCATTGTAGTCGCGGTTCGTGCCGAATTGGTCGACCTTGACGCGGAACCGGCTGAAAAAGGCCCGCGGTTGGACGAAAACAGTCGTGCCTTCCTCGATTTCCCAGCCTATCCTGGCCCGCGCCTGATAATCAGTCGACCAGCGGTCGGAATTGTCGCGCGGTCCGTTATCTTCAAAGCTGACTTTCGATACCTGGAATTGCGTATCGACCAACAACCCATCGGGGATGCTGCGGGTGAAACCCATCACAAGTGTATTGATATAGGAGATATCGGGCGAAAACAGTTCGCCGGGATCGTCGATATCACCGCGCGCGCCGTGGGAGCGTGAGTGGCTCAAACTCGCCGAGGCCCCGGTGAAATCATCGACAACCAGATTCAGCGCGGTCGACAGGCTGTAATCCTCGAAATCCTCGAGCGGATGATTGTTATGGCGCCCAATACTCGAGCTCGCCGAGAATCCGAGAGAATTATTATCCCAGTCTGACTGGATGGAGAGAGTCGGCCTGTAAACTGTCAGGAACTCGCTCTTGCCTTCGGTCGCGCGAAACAGATTGTCGGTGTGGACCAAATCCACATCGAATGACGGAAACACGATAAACGTACTGATAATATCTTCGCGTTCCTCGTCCGGGTCGTAGCCACCGTCCTCGAGGAGGTCAAATGGCAGCTCTATCAGGCGGTCAAGCTCGATTCCGATCGGATCACGTTCGAAGATACCAATCCCGCGAACGCTCTCATTCTGCGCATCCTGGGCGTACGCGTGCGTATGTACGACCACGGCAAGCGACGCCGCAGCCACGACGCGCGCGATGGCTGGAATCAGTTGCCGCCCAGACCGGGCACCCTTGGCGGGGCGGTCTGGGCGGCGATCGTAGAAACTATTGGTCATGCCTCGTCACACTTCTCCCTGCGATCATGCGGGGCTCGCTGCATCCTCGTCCTCGACAATTGGTTCGGGCAAATCAAGCAGTTCAAGTTCCGGGCCGGCCGCCGGCTCGATTTCTTCGAGAAGATCCGCCAGCGCCGTGGTGATGTCGGCCTCAAGCTCGAGGCATTCCTCGGTTTCGAGAATGGCCTGTGACGCATCGAGATAACGGCTGAAACCACCCTCGCCACCCTGCGTGATCGGTTCAACCATCGCGCCGGTCAGGTATGTCTGGCGTTCTACGTCACCGCCACCCTCCGGGATCAATTCGATCTCCAACTGGCCGTTGGTGATTTCCACCTCCACCATCAATGCACCGCCACGCTGCTCGGTCACGGAAAGGCCGTTCACCTCCGTCACCGAGACATTCGGCTGCACGCCGGGCGCCGACAAGACCGCCTGAGGCAACCATTCGTCAGCCGGGTGATCCCCCAGCGCCACGGAGCGCCCGTTTACGATGACTTTGCCGCCCAGCGGCGAAAGATAGGTGTTTTCATCACCCGTATCATCGGTGAAAAGCAGCACGCGATTGACGCCGTTTTCCATCGGCGTCACGAACTTGTTCAAACCGACGATGCCGTTGGAAATCAGCGATTCGTTGCCCGGGCGCTGCAATGCACGCGGGTTTCCGCCGCGCAGGCGATTGTCACCCGGCGAAACACGATCAAACCCGGCCATCGACCGCGCATCGGGGGGGCCGAAGTCAAATCCCCGCGCACCCGGGGGCAGCGAGAAGCTTTGGTCGACGAAAACCTTCATGACCTTCGGCGGGCACAGGGCCGGCGTCGCCACCTGGGCAATACGGTCCGCCGCCGCGATCAGCGCCGCAGGATCGGTAAACCCGCCACTGGACTGCAGCTGATTGATCGCAACGACCGCGCGCGCCGCGATGTCCTGGGGCCGCGGATTGCCCGACAGCAGATAGTTCGAGATGGCCCGGCGCCCCTCAACCGACTGTCCGGCCGCGCCGGACATGACGGCGTCAGGCACCAGCGGCCCGTCCTGCTGGGCGTGCGCAGGGCCCGCGACCAATGCAGCACAGGCCACAGCAATAAGCGCGGCACCGCGCAAATCCGATATTTTGGAGTGTGACAGGGGAGTCTTCATAGATCTAAACCCGGTAATTGATACAGGCTAACGAGCGCAAACCCTCCCCCGAGTGTTTGCGCGTTGTCTTGAACATATAGCAATGGCCGACCCCTGTATCCAGATTAAATCTCGCCACTTAACCTCTTACACGCAATCAACTTCCTCTAGAATCAACGTTGCCGCATGATTCGTTAAGACTTTGTTGGAGGTCAGCCCATGCGAGTGAAATGTTCTAAACCGGTTTTTCCATAGTTATTTCAACATGTTCGAATATGTTTCCGAACATTAACCATTCTTTGCTAGGTTTCGCCCACTAAATTCATGATTCGGCGCACGAATTTTATGATTCCCTCTCCCAGTCTCAAGGCGCATGGCGAAGTTCTCTGACCCGCAGGACAATCAACCGACCGAGGCCACCGCTTCGGGCTCGGCCGAAGTCGTGCGCGTGCACCCGGACGATGCCCCGGCGAAGCCGACCGGATCGTCGAACCGCGTCGATACCCTGCTGCGCTGCCTGATCCGGCTGACCCTACATTACGGCCGGCCAGTCGCCGCACCCGATATTCGCGCCACGGTCCCGATCCCCGACGCCGGTATGCACCCGGAATCCTTCAGCCGCGCGGCCATCCGGCTCGGCTACGCCGTGCGTGAAGTGCCCTTCGATGTGACCGCTGCAGGCGAATTGCCGGTGCCGTTCGTGCTGATCGGACGCAATGGCGGGCCGTCCACGCTGGTGCTGTCGCGCCAGGGCGATGAGCTCATTGTCTTCGACCCGCTCGCAGAGCAGACCGTTCGCGTGAAGACGGGCGGGGCGGTGAACCTGTCGGACCGGGCCATCCTGATCAAACCCGAAGACACGGTCATGCCGCGCACGAATTGGCGCGCCCTGATCGGCAAACGGGTCCGGGGCATCGCCTGGGAGCTGGTGCTCGCCTCCACCTTCATCAACCTGTTCGCGCTGGCCAGCCCGCTCTTCATGATGACCGTCTACAACAAGGTCATCGGCCAACGGGCCGTCGACACCCTGCAGGTGCTCGTGATTGCCGTCATCACCGTGGCCCTGTTCGACGTCCTGCTGCGGGCGATCCGCGGCTATGTTTCGAGTTACACGGGCGCCCGGCTGGATGCCCTGATCGGGTCCGAGGTGGTGCACCATCTCGTGCATCTACCCTATCAGCATTTCGAGCAGACCCCGACCGGGGTCATCACCGAGCGGCTACGCCAGCTCGACACGGTTCGCAATTTCTTCTCCGGGCAGATGCCGATCACGCTCGTGGATATGGCGTTCGTCATTCTTTTCGTGGCGGCACTTTTCTTCGTCGCTCCGATTCTCGCTTTCATCGTCGTCGGCGTAATGCCCGTCTTCGTGATCCTCTCGGTCGTGTTTCACCGGCAGCAGAAAGAACTGATTGAACAGGATTTCGTCGCCCATGCCGCCAAGGCATCCGCGCTCAACGAAACCATCAACAATGCCCTGACCATCAAGTCGCTGGGGCTCGAATCCGAAATCGAGAACCGCTGGAGCCAACGGCTCGCGCTGGGCGCCTGGACCGGATTCAAAACCCAAAACCAGGGCAACATCGTCTCGGTCGTCGGCTCGCTGATGCAACAGCTTGTCGGCTACGGCGTTGTCATCATCGGCGTGTTCCTGATCCTCGACAATCAGCTTTCGATCGGCGCGTTGATCGCCGCGAACATTCTGGCCAGCCGCGCCATCGCACCCGTTCGACAGGTGGTGAGTGCCTGGCATCAACTGCAGGAGGTCCGCGCGGCGTTCACCCGCCTCGACGAGATCATGGATGAACCCCAGGACACCGCACCTGGATCCACGAGCCCGCTGCCCCCCATCCGCGGCAAGATCGATCTGGAGAATGTCACCTTCCACTTCGCCGAGGGCCAGCCGCCCATTCTGGACAAGGTCAACCTCTCCATTCCCCAAGGATCAATCGTCGGGATCGTCGGGCCGTCGGGGTCGGGGAAATCGACCCTGGTGAAAATCCTGCAAGGGCTCTACGCGCCCGATTCCGGACGCGTGATGATTGATGACACCGACATCGCGCATATGTCGCTCTCGGCCCTGCGCCAACAACTGGGTGTGGTGCCGCAGGAGGTACAGCTGTTCGCCGGAACGGTGCGCGACAACATCTCGATCGGCATGCCGGTCAAGGATCCCATGCGGGTGGTCGCGGTGGCGCGATTTGTCGGCGCCCATGATTTCATTCAGCGTCTGCCCAACGGTTACGACACAGTCCTCGGCGACCGCGGCAACGGCCTCTCGTCAGGCCAGCGCCAGCTGATCGCACTCGCCCGGGCGTTGATCCGCAACCCGCGGCTGATCATTCTCGACGAGGCCACAAGTGCGCTCGACCTGGTGTCGGAAGATATGGCGATGCGCAATCTCAAGCGCGCGGCCGGCGACCGGACGATTGTCATGGTGACCCACCGCACCGCACCGCTGGCGATCTGTGATCTGGTCACCTTCATGATGAACGGACGCGTCGAGCGGAGCGGCACGCCGGACGAGATCATTCCCTATGCGCGCGAGCGCATGGCCGAGGACCGACGGCCCAACCAGACGGAGGCGACGCCCGAGACCGCCAACACGTCCGGCGATATATCCGGTGAGCAGGCCTGATGTTCGGTTTGGGACGACGCAAACACAGCGGCGACAATAACGCAGGTGCCGGCCCAGGTGCCGACGAGAGCCGCAAATCGAGCCTGGCGCTCGGGGGTCGGGGCATTTCCGCCGCGATGACTCCGGCGCGTTATGCCGATTTTCTACCCGATGCCCAGGCGATCGCGGCCCGCGAGCATTCGCCCGTGGCGCGCATTCTGTTGGTCGCGATCGCGCTCGTCACGGCGCTCGCGATCGGCTGGGCCGCGATTGCCGAGGTGGAGAAGGTCACGACGGCACAGGGCCGGGTCCGTCCCGATGGCCGGGTCAAGATCATCAATCACCCCGAGGGCGGCCGGATACAGGAAATTTATGTGGTCGAGGGGCAGCGCGTGGCAGCCGGCGATCCGCTGGTGGAATTTGATCCTGAGTTCCTCGACGAGGAAGTTGGGCGCCTGCGCGAGGAGTGGACCACCTTCGCGGCCCAAACGGCCCGTCTCGAGGCGGAGGCCGTCCGCGCGAACACATTGATCTTCCCCGCCGACCTCACCGATGCCTCGCCGAACATACTGGCGAACCAACGCAGCCTGTTCGACGCCCGACGCGCCGCCTTCGCGGCGAACCACAGCGCCGCCAAAGACAATGCACGCCGCTTCGAGCGCGAAGTCGAGGCGCAGCGCGGGCAGATCGCAACGCTGCGGGAGACCGTCGAAATCCGCGCCGAGCAGGAAGCCGCGACCCGCAAATCAACCGAACTGGGATATTTCTCCCGGCTCCGGTATCTGACCATCAAGAACGAGCTGATCGAGGCACAGGGACAGCTCGCCAGCCGTCAGAAGGAACTCTCCGCCCGGGAAGCGCAGCTCGCCGAGGCGCGCGGCCGGATCAACCAGATCGAGGAAGACTACTTCTCGGATGTGCTGGCGCGCCTCGTCGAGTCACGCCAGCAACGCGACAGCCTGGCGCGGGAGTTATCTCAGACATCCACCCAGCAACGCCGCCTGATCGTGCGGGCACCGGTCGACGGCATCATCCAGAACATGACGGTGTCGAGTACCGGCCAATCGGTGGACGAAAATGATCCCCTGATGAACCTGATCCCCACCGGCGAGACGTTGATCATCGAGGCGCGGGTGCCGAATGACGATATCGGCTTCATCAAGCTCGGCCAGGAGGCCGAGATCCGGGTCAACACATATGATTTCGTGAAGTTCGGCACACTCAACGGCACCGTGTCACAGATCGCCGCCGACGCCACGGAAGACCCCGGCGGCGAAGGCGCGGTGTTCAACTATGTCGTGCTGGTCAAAACCGATCGCACCCATCTGGGCGCAAGCCCGACCGACCAGCCTGTCGTACCCGGCATGCAGGTCACAGCAGACTTCAAGATCGGCGAACGGACCATCCTCAGTTTCCTGACCGACCGGGTCTCACAGACGACCAGCACCGCGCTGCGCGAACGCTAGGCCCCGGCGCCCCCAAATATTATGGGCGCGTGACGATCAGTTCCCGCGCCAGCATGTCCTCGGCAGCACTCCGGACATCCGCGACGATTTTCTCCGCTGGCTCATCGGGGAACGCATCGCGGTAGGCGGCAGCAGCTTCAGTGACGCTCGCCGGCTCGGCAAACAGGGTCCACAAACCACTGGTGACGGCGTTGAGATAGAACACCTCGCCCGTCCCCGGCTCGACCAGAAAGACATCATCGTCCAGGGTCGTCTCGGTCACCGCCGGGTTGCGCACATACAATCTCTCGCCCTCACCGGCCATATCCATTCATCCGTCGCTCTTGTTCGACAGGTCCGACAGCAGCAGCTCGGCTGCCGCGGCCCCGTCGCTGTAATGCAGAATATAACCCTGACACGCTTCCGCAAGCCGACTCATCGCCACCACGATCGCGGCCGGCCCGGCCGGCGAGGTCGCCTGCTCGATCAGAGACCGGGCGATATCACCGGCCTGTGCCGGCACGAGCCGGGCATCGACATCGAGGTCAGGATCGCGCCGGGGCAGGATCACGGTCCCGAACGGCCGGACATCGCCGAACCCGAGCGCTTCGTCATCATCCAGATGCAAATAGGCAATCGAATCGTCGGTCAGGTACCAGCGCGCCTCCAGCAGCGCCGCCAGCTCCGCACCTGGTGGGAGTGGCTGGCGCGCCTTGGCCGCAAGACCCAGGCCGGCCACCCGATAGGGCGCATCATCGGCAAGCAGAAGAATGCGGTCATCGGCCAGGTGGCGGCAGCCGCGCGCGGCGAGGCGCAATGCGAGGGTCGATTTCCCCGCCTCGGACGGCCCGGTAAACAGGACCGCGGCCCCGTCGATCTCGACGGCCGCAGCGTGCAGGCTGCAGAACGCCATCGCGTGAGCGAGGATAGCATCGATCAACAGTCCGGCCAGCGCGTTCGCCGCGTTGTTGAAATCCGCCGCGATGGATTCTCCGCCATCCCAGCTGACCGCCGCGATGCGGAACCGGCGATCGGCGAACGTCACTTCGATATCGGCGGTATCTGCCGCATCCGACGCCGGAACTTCGGCGAAGTGCCAGCGCGGCAGAAAAATCAGCAGCGCCTCCTGAAGCTCAACGGCATCGATCTCGGATCCGACGCGTACAATCAGATCACGCCCGTGCCCCGAAAAGGCCAGGTAGGTATCTTGCGCAACGATGGACGTATCTCCCGGCGTCACTCGCGCGGCGCGTGTTTCGCCAGAATGCGCTGCAACGTGCGGCGATGCATCTTCAGGCGACGCGCCGTCTCGGAGACGTTGCGATCGCATTGCTCATACACGCGTTGGATATGCTCCCAGCGCACCCGGTCCGCCGACATCGGCCGGTCCGGCGGCGGCGGCAATGTCGATCCGTCGGCCAACAATGCTGCGGCGACCTGATCCGCATCGGCAGGCTTGGGCAAATAATCCACCGCCCCCGCCTTCACCGCGGCCACGGCGGTCGCGATGTTGCCATATCCGGTCAGCACGACAATTCGCGCATCGGGGCGCACGCGGCGCAGTGTCTCGACCACATCGAGCCCGCTGCCATCATTGAGACGCAGGTCAATGACGGCATATTTCGGCGGACGGGCTTCGACGGCCCGGATGCCCTCGGCCACGGATTCCGCCACATCGGTCTGAAAGCCGCGCCGGTCCATCGCCTTTGCCAGTTGCAGGCGCAGGTTGACCTCGTCGTCGACGATCAGCAGCGACGCATCGTCGGAAATCGGCAGTTCGTTTACGTCTGGATCAGCCATGGTCGTCGATTAACCCGTCCCCGCATCAACTTCAAGATCATCACGCGGCCACGTGATCGAGACTTCCGCCCCATCCGTCCGCCCGGCCGCGCGCGCATTGGAAAATCGTATCCGGGCCCCGGTGCGTTCGAGCAGGCTCTGGGCGATGAAGATTCCCAGTCCCAGATGTCCGTCACCCCGGTTGGATATATAGGGCTCGCCGATGCGATCGAGAACCGCCGGCGGGAATCCGGGTCCATCGTCGCGGACCTCGACCCGGGCCTCGCCCTCGTCCCAGGAGATATCGACCGAAACATGGGCCTCGGCGAACTGCACCGCGTTCTGGATCACGTTCCCGAGCCCGTGCAGCAGCTCGGGACTTCGCATGACGATCGGCTCTGCGCTCTCATCAAGGCCTGCGGCGACAAGGTCGAGCACGATATCGTCGCTGCGGTGGCGCGCGGCGGCCGCCGCCACGACATCCGAGAGCATGGCCTTGGCAAACGGGTCATTGGGGTCCGCGATCTCGGGGGCGCGGCCCAGCTCGGCCAGGATGTCGCGGCAGCGGTCGGCCTCTTCCTGCAAGATCCGCACATCGTCGGTGAACTCGCTGTCGGCGGGAATTTGGTGGGTCAGTTCCTTGACCGTCACCGCGATCGTCGCCAGCGGACTGCCCAATTCATGTGCGGCCGCCGCCGCCAGCCCGCCCAATGCCGAGAGCTGTTGTTCGCGCGCCAATGCCAGCTGGATCGCCGCCAGCGCGTCGGACATGCGCCGGCCCTCGCCCGCCACGCTGCCGATATAACCGCCGAGGAAAAGCGTACCCACCACCACGGCGGCCCACAATCCACCGATGTAGAAGGCTGGCAATTGCAGCCCGTCCCCAGACCAGGGCAGCGGCAGATGCTGGAACGCCAGAACGCTGGCGCAGCCGATCACCAAAATGCTCAGCCCCGCCGTCGCCGCACGGCTCAGGACCGTGGCCGATACCGTTACAGGGCCGAGGAACAGCAAGGAAAACGGATTGCCGATCCCGCCGGTGAGATAGAGAAGCACGGCCAGCTGCAGGATATCGAAGGCCAGATAGGCCGCCGCCTCCCATTCACTCAACCGGCCGCGTACCGGCCGGCGGAAGGTCATCGCCAGGTTCAGCAATACCGACGCCGCGATCGCCGCCAGTGCCGCGTCGATGGGCAGGGGCCAGTTCAGGCCGAACTGTACGATCAGCAGGGCGCTGAGCTGGCCGGCGATGGCGATCCAGCGAATCAGGACCAGCGTGCGCAGGCGAACCTGCGCGGCGGACCGGTTGGGGCGCACTTCTGCATGCTGCGCAGCGGCAAGTCGCCTTTCGTCGGCCAACTGTCCGCGTTCATGTTCTTCGGTATGGGCCATCGGTGCTGCGTGGCCCGCCTAATCGCCCTGCGGGAACTTTGCGGCTAGATCCGGGTCGAATGTCCCGTCGAGCAGCACGAACATCACATCGCACGCCTTGTCGCTGCGGTTGACCCAGGCATGGTTGGTGCCGCACTGGATGACAACGTCTCCCGCCTTCAGCTCCACCTCGCCATCGTCGATGATCATGGTGATCTCGCCCGACAGGATCAGCGCGTAGTCGATGGTCTCGGTGCGGTGGCTCGCCGGGTGGCTGCCGCCGCGGCCATAGGTCGAGGCCGGCTCGTTGCCCAGTGCCGCGAAGGCTGCCCTGGCCTCTTCGACGCTGCGGTTGCGCACGTCCTCGGTCTCGGGTGCGAAATGGTTGATGCGGAACACCGACCCGTTGGGCTGGGGCATCTGGCGGCGCGGGCCCAGGGTGGGCTCCTCATGCACCTGGACGATATTTGCCGGCGTCTCGCCGGTCCGCCACAAATCGGTCGACCAATCGTCGTCATTCTTGGGATTGATGTGCACGAACGGCGCCGGACCGTCCTCGATCACGAACGCCCTGCCACTGTCGTCGTGGCCCATCACCACGCGCCGGATGGGTGTTGCCATGTTCGATCCTCCCCTGTGTTAGATTCCGACAACCACCTTACGAGCAGATGTGATCTCTGCCCAATACGAAGATGAGCAGTTCGAAAAATGACCAGCTTGATCGAAGACATGCAGCGCGACGACTGGCCCGTGGTCCGCGCCATCTACGGCGAGGGTCTGGCCACCGGCCTCGCGGCGTTCACCCTGGCGCCGCCCAAATGGCCCGCATGGAATCGCGACCACCTGCCTTTCGCCCGGCTCGTCGCACGCGACGATGCCGGTGATGTGTGTGGCTGGGCGGCGCTGTCACTTGTCCCCGACACCTGAGGTGCGGCCGGGGTCGCTGAGGTCAGCGTCTATGTCACGAAGAATGCACGCCGCGGCGGCATCGCCACGTCGCTGGTCGCAGAACTCATCAGGTTGTCAGAAGCCGAAGGTTATTGGACTCTGCAGGCCCAGATCATGGACGCGAACGACTCATCGAAGCGGCTGTTCGACGACAGCGGGTTCCGCGCCATCGGCCGGCGCGAGCGGCTGGGCCATGTCGACGGGGTCTGGCACGACGTGATCCTCTATGAGCGACGCAGCAAGGCCGCAGGCGGACCGGGCCTGCCGACCCACAGTTGTGAGGCTGACTAGCGACGCCCGCTAGTTCGCTTTACCGCTGACTTCCGCATCTGCAAACGTCGCCATGCCCGTGTGACAGGCCAGCGCTGAACGCACGATCTGGATCGCCAACGCAGCACCCGAGCCTTCACCCAGACGCATCGCCAACGCCAGCAGCGGTACCTTGTCGAGTTTCTCACACAGCGCACGGTGGGCCGGTTCGGCCGAAAGATGCCCGATCATGCAGTGATCCAGCGCGTGTTCGTCTATGGCATGGAGCACCGCGGCGGCGGCCGTGCAGGTGTAGCCGTCGAGCAGCACCGGGACCCCGGCCAGCCGTGCGGCGATGATGGCGCCAACGATGGCCGCGATTTCATGGCCGCCGAGTGCGCGCAGCAGCTGCAGCGGGTCATCGAGCAGATCCCGATTGACCGCGACAGCGGTCTCGACAGCCGCGACCTTGGCCGCCAGCGCATCGCCGGCCACGCCGGTCCCGGGACCGACCCAGTCCTGCGGGTTGCCGCCATACAACCCGTGGCAGATCGCGGCCGCCGAGGTGGTGTTGGCGATTCCCATCTCCCCCAGCGCGATCAGCTCGACCCCGGCCTCGACCGACATCATGCCGTAGGCGATCGCCTTGGCGCAGTCGTCCTCCGACAGGGCCGGACCCTGGGTGAAGTCTGCGGTCGGGGTCTCGAGTGCCATTTCATAGACCCGCAGATCGGCATCCGCGATCTCGGTCAGCTGATTGACCGCCGCCCCGCCGGCCACGAAATTCTGCACCATCTGGGCGGTGACCTCGGCGGGAAAGGCCGACACGCCCCGCGCGGCCACGCCATGGTTGCCAGCGAACACCGCGACCCGGGCGTGGGTCACGTTGGGCGGATGGCGTCCCTGCCAGGCGGCCACCCATTCGGTGATCTCCTCGAGGCGCCCGAGCGCCCCGGGGGGCTTGGTCAGCTCGGCTTCGCGCGCGCGCGTTGCCTCTACCGCCGCCACATCGGGGGCCGGCATCTCGCTGATCAGCTTGCGGATTTCATTGAAATCCGGACCGCCAGCTCCGTTGCCCGCGCCATTCGCGCCGTTGCCTGTTTCGCTCATATCGTGTGACCGCAAGTTCCGTTTCGGAAAGGAAAGCGGTTGTCCTATAAGTCGGGCATGGATGCAAATGACGAGAATGGTCGCGCGCAACTCTCCGCCCAGCTTCGCCTCGCGGTCGCGTTCCTGACGCGGCTGCCGGTCGAGCACACCCCGGACGAAGAAGACCTGCCGCCGGCGCCCGACGAAACATCGCCGGACCTGGCGTCCGCCATGTGGCTGTTCCCGCTTGTCGGCTTTGCCATCGGCGGCGCCGGCGCGCTCGCATTGGGGGCGCTGACCTGGGGCGGCGTCCCCGCACCCGTGGCCGCCACGCTGGCCATCGGCGTCCTGATCTGGCTCACCGGCGCCCTGCACGAGGACGGCCTGTCCGACATCGCCGACGGGTTCGGCGGCGGCAGCGACAGGGACCACAAGCTCGAGATCATGCGCGACAGCCGGCTCGGTGCCTACGGCACGGTGACGCTGGCGATTGTCGTTGTCACCAAGATCGCCGCACTCGCCACCATCGCGGCCCATGATGTGGGTGCGGCTGCCGGCGCGCTGATCGCGGCGAGCGTGTGGGGCCGCGCACTGATCGCGCCGACCATGCGCTGGCTTGCGCCGGCCCGCGACGACGGGCTCGGCGCCAACGCCGGCGCGCCCACCGAAGGCGACAGCTGGAAGGGCCTCGGCCTGGCGGTTCTGCTCGTGCTGCTGGTTCTCGTGACACCAGCGGGCTTCGGCGTGGTGACGGTTCTTATCGCCGGCGGGCTCGGCGCCTTCGCGGTCGGCATGATCGCACTGCGCCAGATCGGCGGTTACACAGGCGATGTGCTGGGCGCCGTCGTGATGATCGCGGAGGCAGCAGCCCTCGTGGCCGCAAGCGCCATAGTTTCAGGGAGTATTTGATGACCACACGCACACGCTGGTGGTGGGTGCGCCACGCCCCGGTCCTTTCGACCGGCGGCCGCATCTACGGCAACACCGATCCCCTCGCCGATACCAATGATCCGCCCACCTATGCCGGGCTGGCGCGCCTGCTACCCGAAGACGCGCTTCTCGTAACGTCTCATCTGCAGCGCACCCATCAGACGGCCGACGCCATCAAGGCGGCCGGGCTGCACCTGCCCGACCCCCATATCGAAGAGGATCTGGCGGAGCAGGATTTCGGCGACTGGCAGGGGCGCAAGCGCGAGGACGTGTATGCCGAGCTGGACCCCCAGCACATGTTCTGGTTGGCCCCGGCCAACACCAGGGCGCCCGGCGGAGAGAGCTTCGCCGACCTGATGGCGCGCGTTACCGGCGTGATCGAGCGTCTGAACGCCGAACATTCAGGCCGCGATATCGTGGCCGTCACCCATGGCGGCACCATCCGGGCGGCGATCGGGCATGCCCTCAAGCTCGACCCCGAGGCGGCCCTGACCTGCCAGGTGGACAATTGTTCGCTCACCCGGATCGATCATTTCGGGCCGAGCGAGAGCCACCCGGACGGCGCATGGGCGATTTTCCACATCAATCAGCTCCCGACCCAGGACTCGACACTGGTTCCCGATCACACCGCCATGCTAGCCTTGGTGCAGCGCTGAAACAGGGAAGTCCGGTGCGGAACCATATGGTTCCAACGCCGACGCTGCCCCCGCAACTGTAACGGTCAGGCCCCGCGCAACACCCACTGGCGAACCCTCTCGCCGGGAAGGATGCGGCAGGGCCATCGATCCGGAGCCAGGAGACCTCTTCGGCGCGCGACATCCGCGCACACCCTCGGGAGGAGGAACCGCGCCGTGACCAAAGACGTGCCAAACGACACAAACGCAGTGAATGACGACGATCCGCACCCCGCCGACAGCAATTTTCTGCCGGGGCTGACGCTCGTCCTCGGCGGCGCGCGCTCGGGCAAGAGCCATCATGCCGAAAGCCTGATCGCCGGGCATCTGGATGCCAGCACGCATATCCTGCGCCCGACCTATATCGCCACCGCCGAGGCCGGCGACGGCGAGATGGTAACCCGGATCGCCCAGCATCGCGCCCGGCGCGGTGATCATTGGCACACGCAAGAAACCCTGCTCGCGCTCGCCGAAACGATTGTCGCGGCGACGTCGGACGGACAGCCCGCGCTGGTCGACTGCCTGACCCTTTGGTTGTCGAACGCGATGCATGCCGAGCTCGATCTCGACGCCGAGACGGCGACCCTGCTCGACGCGTTCACCCACGCAAGAGGCCCGGTGGTCTGTGTGTCCAACGAGGTCGGTCTCGGGATCGTCCCGGACAACGAACTGGCCCGCGCCTTTCGCGACGCGGCCGGACGCCTTAATCAACAGGTCGCCGCACAGGCCGACCGGGTCGACTTCATCGCCGCCGGCCTGCCCATCTCACTCAAGTCATAGCCCCGAAAAACGAGACATCATGAATCGTATCCCCGCCACCGTGGTCACCGGCTTTCTCGGCGCCGGCAAGACAAGCCTGATCCGGCACCTGCTCGAGAATGCCGGCGGCCGCCGCATCGCCCTGATCATCAATGAGTTCGGCGACCTCGGCATCGACCGGGGCATCGTCGAGGGTTGCGCCATCCCCGGCTGCGAGGATGACGACATCGTCGAGCTGGCCAATGGCTGCATCTGCTGCACGGTCGCCGATGATTTTCTGCCCACCATCACCGCCCTGCTCGATCGCGCCGACCCGCCCGATCACATCGTCATCGAGACATCCGGCCTGGCCCTGCCCAAGCCGTTGCTCAAGGCGTTTGCCTGGCCCGAAGTGCGCGCCCGCACGACCGTCGACGGGGTGGTCACGGTGATCGATGCCGCCGCCGTCGCGGCCGGTCGGTTCGCCGACGATCCCGACGCCATCGCCGCAGCACAGGCCGAAGACCCGTCGCTCGACCATGACAACCCGCTCGAAGAACTCTTCGTCGACCAGGTGAGCTGCGCCGATCTGATCGTCATCAACAAGGCCGACCTCGTCGACGATGGCGACGTATCGATCGAGGCTGCCCTGGCACCCCACCGCCGCGCCGGTGTGCGCGCCATTTCGGCATCCCATGGCCGTCTGGACCCAGCGGTGCTGCTTGGGCTCGATGCCGAAGCCGCCGATGATCTCGACACACGCCCCAGCGTCCATGACGGCGAGGCCGAGCATGACCATGATGATTTCGACAGCTTCATCGTCTCCCTCGGCCCGGTGGACGACCCCGACGCGCTTGAGCGCCGCCTCATCGAGGCCGTAAACATCCACGACATCTTCCGCATCAAGGGTTTTGCCCATGTGCCCGGCAAACCCCGACGCCTCGTGGTGCAGGGCGTGGGCGCGCGTTTTCAGCGCTACTTCGATCGCGACTGGGCGGCCGACGAGAGCCCGCGCACCGAATTCGTCGTGATCGGGCGCAGCGGGATGGACCGGGCCGGCATCGAAGCGGTGATCCAGGGCAGCTGATGCATCTCCTCGCCGCCGTCCCGGGAACCGTCGACGACGGGTCCGAAGCCGTCGATCTCGGCCAGACTCCCGGTGACATCCTGGTGCTGAGCGCCGCCGACACGGAAATCACCGCGCTCGCCATGGCGAACCGATCGCGGATGGCGGATGACCCGAACGCACCGAGCCTGCGCCTGGCCAACTATCTGCGCCTCGGCCACAACATGTCGGTCGACCTTTATGTGGACGACATCCTGCGTCACGCGAAGCTCGTGGTCTGCCGTCTTCTGGGGGGACGTGGATACTGGCCCTACGGCGTCGATGAGATAACGGCAGCCTGCCGGGCGGCCGACATTCCCGTCGCCTTCCTGCCGGGTGACGATCAGCCCGACGCAGAACTGACGAGCCTCACCTCCCTCGACGGCGGCGATGCCCACCGTCTCTGGCAGTATCTGGTGCATGGCGGCATCGACAATGCCGGAAACTTCCTCGCCTTCGCCGAAACCCTCATCCAGCTAGATCAGGGTCGGGAAAGCCACTGGCATGAGCCCGCACCCCTGACCCGCGCCGGGCTGTACTGGCCGGGCGCGGGAAACATCACACTGGAGGCCTTGCGCGCCCACTGGATCGACGACGCACCGGTGGCAGCCATCATGTTCTACCGGGCGCTGATGCAGGCCGCGAACCTGGCGCCCGTTGATGCCCTGATCACCACGCTGCAGGACAAGGGCCTCAACCCCTTGCCGATCCATGCCGCGAGCCTGAAGGACCCGCTCGCGGCCGCGATGATCACCGAGATGTTTGCCGCCGCCGCGCCCGACGTGATCCTCAATGCCACCGGGTTCGCCCTGTCCGCGCCGGGTGCGCCGCTCGATCGCGGCCCTTTCACCCACACCGATGCGCCGGTGCTGCAGATGGTGCTTGCCGGCAGCGACGAGGACAGCTGGCGCGACACCGCCAACGGGCTGTCGGCGCGCGACATCGCGATGAATGTCGCCCTGCCCGAGGTCGACGGTCGGGTGCTGGCGCGCGCGGTATCCTTCAAGGGCGCCCAGGTCCGGGACGATCTCAGCCAAACCGATATCGTCACCCATATGCCCGTCCCGGACCGGATCGACTTCACCGCGGATCTGGCGGCCAACTGGGCCCGGCTCCGCAAGACGCCGATCGGCCAGCGCCGGGTCGCCATCGTTCTCGCCAACTATCCCAACCGCGACGGCCGGATCGGCAACGGTGTGGGCCTCGACACGCCCGCCGCTGTGGTGTGTGCCCTCGAGGCGATGGCTGCCGAAGGATATGACGTTCGCGGCGCGCCGGCGGATGGCGACGCGCTTGTCACCCGCCTGCAGGCCGGCCCGACCAATGCCGGGACGGCGGCGCGCGTGATCGAGGAGACATTGCCGCTGCCCGAGTATGAGTTGTTCTTCGCGGCGTTGCCGATGGCCGTCCGCGATGCGGTCATCGAACGCTGGGGACCGCCCGAAGCCGATCCGATGTTCCTGCCCGGCCACACGGATTGCGGCGCCTTCGCGGTGCCCGCCTTCCGCTGCGGCGAGGTCGCGATCGGGCTGCAGCCGGCGCGGGGCTACAACATCGATCCGGCGGCGAGCTATCACGACCCCGCCCTCGTGCCCCCGCATGGCTATTTCGCATTTTACGCATGGGCCCGAGAGAGTTTCTCGGCCGACGCCATTGTCCATTTTGGCAAGCACGGCAACCTCGAATGGCTTCCCGGCAAGGCCGTCGCCCTGTCGGAGAATTGCTTCCCCGAGGCCGCGCTCGGGCCGCTGCCCCACATCTATCCGTTCATCGTCAACGATCCCGGCGAAGGCACCCAGGCGAAACGCCGGGCCGCCGCCGTGATCATCGACCATCTCACGCCGCCGCTGGCCCGGGCCGAGACCTACGGCCCCCTGAAGGATTTGGAGGCGCTGGTCGACGAATATTACGAGGCGGCGAATATCGACCCGCGTCGCCTGGCCGTGCTCGGCCGCCAGATCGTCGAGCTGGTCCGCGAGACCGGGCTCGATCGCGATCTCGGCTTTGCGGCCGACGCCGACCCGACGGATACCGACGCGCTCAACCGGCTCGACGGCTATCTGTGTGAACTCAAGGAACTGCAGATCCGCGACGGGCTGCACATCTTCGGACAGGCGCCGACAGGCACGCTGCGCACCGGGCTCCTGTCCGCCCTCGTCCGCCTGCCACGCGGCACAGACAACCCCGGCGACGCATCGCTCGCACGCGCACTGGCAGACGATCTCGGGCTTGATTTCGACCCGCTGGAGTGTGATTTCGCAGCGCCCTGGCAAGGGCCGCAGCCCTCCGCCCTTGATGGCGACCGACCCTGGCGCACGGCGGGGGACACGGTCGAGCGACTGGAACTTCTCGCCGCCGCGCTGATCGACGGGACAGCCCAACCGGATGCGGCCTGGACCACAACGGCCAAGGTGCTGACGCAACTCACCGAGACCATCGCGCCGGCAATCGACATCTCGGGTGACGCCGAACTTGCAGGCCTGCTCACCGGCCTCGACGGGCGGTTTGTCACCCCTGGTCCTTCCGGCGCGCCCACGCGCGGCCGGCCCGACGTCCTGCCGACCGGGCGCAACTTCTATTCGGTCGACACCCGCACGGTGCCCACGCCCGCCGCCTGGGAGCTGGGCTGGAAATCGGCCCAGCTGTTGGTCGAGACCCACGCCCAGACCCATGGCGACTGGCCACGAACGGTCGCACTCTCGGCCTGGGGCACCAGCAACATGCGCACCGGCGGCGACGACATCGCCCAGGCGATGGCGATGATCGGCGCGCAGCCCACCTGGGACAGCGCATCTCGACGTGTGACCGGCTTCGAGATCATGCCCGTCTCCGTGCTCGACCGCCCGCGCGTGGACGTGACCCTGCGCGTGTCCGGATTCTTCCGCGACGCATTTCCGGGCCTGATCGACCTGTTCGACAGTGCGGTGACGGCGATCGCCGCGATCACCGACGAGAGCCCCCGCGACAACCCGCTGGCGGCACGGACCGCCGAAGAGATCACACGACTGACAGCCGCCGGCATGCCCACAGACGAAGCGACACGACGCGCCGGATATCGGATCTTCGGCTCCAAGCCCGGCGCCTATGGTGCGGGCTTGCAGGCCCTGATCGATGAACGCGGCTGGAACACGGCCGACGATCTCGCCGCCGCCTACATCGCCTGGGGCGGCTGGGCCTATGGTGCGGGAACCGGGTCGGGCCGCAGCGAAGCCTATGGCGTGGCGGCACATGACGTCTTTGCCGAACGCCTCGGCCGGGTCGAAGCCGTCATCCACAACCAGGACAATCGCGAGCATGATCTGCTCGACAGCGATGACTATTACCAGTTCGAAGGCGGGCTGGCCGCAGCGGTCACGACTGAAGCCGGCGCGGCGCCGACCGTCTATCACAATGATCATTCCCGGCCCTTCGCCCCGGCCATCCGGACGCTGGAAGATGAAATTTCACGGGTCGTGCGCGGCCGCGTCACCAACCCTAAATGGATCGAAGGCGTCATGCGCCACGGCTACAAGGGGGCGTTCGAGATGGCGGCGACGGTCGACTATCTGTTCGCTTTCGCCGCGACCACCAACGCCGTTCGCGACGACCAGTTCGATGCGGTCTACAAGGCATTCCTCGACGACGAACGGGTGCGCGCATTCCTCGCCGAACACAATCCCGCCGCGCTGACCGAGATGGCGGAGCGTTTCCTCGAGGCCGCCGAACGCGGGCTGTGGCAAGCGCGGTCCAACTCAGCCTATGCTCGCCTGCACGAACTCGCCGGTCGGCAATTGAAGGACAGCGCATGAGCGATACAGACAAGAGTGAAACCGGGAATGATGCCGGGGCTGACGACGCCCGCTGGGCGGAGAAGAAGCGCAAGCAGAAGGCCGCACGCGACCGCATGCTCGCGACCAAGACCCGCGAGAAGGGCCTGCTGATGGTCCATACCGGCAAGGGCAAGGGCAAGACCACGGCGGCCATGGGCCTGGCGATGCGCGCGCTCGGCAACGGCATGAAGGTCGGCATCATTCAGTTCGTGAAGGGCAAATGGGAGACCGGCGAGCGGGAGATCTTCGAGCGCTTCCCCGACCGGGTGACGATCAAGGTCATGGGCGAGGGTTTCTCCTGGGACTCCCAGGACCGCCAGCGCGACATCGCCGCCGCCGAGGCCGCCTGGGCGATGGCCAAGGAGATGATCGCCGACCCGGAATACGGGCTGGTGGTGCTGGATGAGCTCAACATCCCCCTGCGTTACGACCATCTGGACATCAACGATGTCGTCGCCGGGCTGCTGGCCAAACAACCCGACATGCATGTCGTGGTCACCGGGCGTAACGCCAAGGCCGAGCTGATCGAGGCCGCCGACATGGTCACCGACATGACGATGGTGAAGCACCATTTCCGCGACGACGTGAAGGCGCAGAAGGGCATCGAGTTCTAAGGAAGATGGGTTCATGAGGCCCCCCTCCAGAACGCCGGCGGTGATGTTGCAGGGTACCGGTTCGGATGTCGGCAAATCGCTGATCGTCGCCGGGCTGTCACGGCTGTTCGCCCGGCAAGGCCTCGCGGTCCGCCCTTTCAAGCCTCAGAACATGTCCAACAATGCGGCACCGGCCGTCTCCCATGAGACAGGTTGGGGCGAGATCGGCCGCGCTCAAGCTCTGCAGGCGCGCGCCGCCGGGCTGACGCCCCACACCGACATGAACCCGGTCCTGCTCAAACCGCAATCCGATATCGGCGCGCAGCTGGTCGTGAATGGCCGGGTCGTGGGCAACGCCGACGCGCGGGCCTATCACGACCTCAAGCCTTCGCTGCTGCCCGGCGTGCTCGACGCCTATGGCCGGCTTTCCCATGGCGCCGATCTGATGTTGATCGAAGGCGCGGGCAGCCCCGCGGAGGTCAATCTGCGCGCCGGCGACTTCGCCAATATGGGTTTTGCCGAAGCTGCCGACGTCCCGGTTGTGATTGTCGGCGACATCGAACGTGGCGGTGTCATCGCCGCACTCGTGGGCACCTGGACCCTGCTGCCGCCCGAAGAACGGGCCCGCCTCGCGGGCTTCATCGTCAACCGGTTTCGTGGTGACCCCCGCCTTTTCGATGATGCACTCCCTGTCATCCGCGAGCGCACCGGCATGACCTCGCTCGGTGTGCTGCCCTGGCTCGAATCCGCACGGGACCTCCCGGCGGAAGACACCGCGTCACTGGCGGACCGCTATACCGGGGCGGGCTGGTCGGCCGCCGACATCCGGATCGCGGTGCCCCGGCTGCCGCGGATCGCCAATTTCGACGACCTGGACCCGTTGGTTGCCGAACCCGACGTGGCCCTGCGGCTGGTCGAACCCGGCGACGATCTGCCGACGGATGCAAACCTGATCCTGCTCTGCGGTTCGAAATCCACCCGCGGCGACATGGCCGCACTGCGCGAGAATGGCTGGGCGGACCAGATCGTGGAGGCGACCCGGCGCGGCACCCATGTCGCGGGCATTTGCGGCGGCTACCAGATGCTCGGCCGCAGCATCGCTGACCCCAGCGGCATCGAAGGCGCGCCCGGGGAGACGGCGGGGCTCGACCTGTTGGACATCGAGACCGTCATGTCCGACGACAAGGCCCTGGCATCGGTGACCGGTCTCTCACCTGTGACCGGCGACCCCGTCGCCGGCTTCGAGATGCATATGGGCGAGACCGTCGGGCCCGATACGGCGCGACCCATGATACTGATCGACGACAAGGACGCCGCCAGACCCGACGGCGCCCGGAGCGCCAACGGGCATATCTGCGGAACCTATGTGCATGGTGTTTTCACCGCGGATGGCTTCCGCCACAATTTTCTCAGGCGGCTATATCCCGCGCGCAGCAAGGGTTTCGACTGGAATCAGCATATAGACGTTGCGCTCGACCGGCTGGCGGACCACATAGATGAGCATGTTGATACAGCGCGGATACTGGAAATCGCGCGCCGCACTTAACGCCACGAAAGCGAAGCGGAATATGCGCCATTTGAAATCATGGACAATCGCGGCAGCAGCGGCGGTCGCGCTCGCGGCGTTGCCGGGGACGGCCCACGCGGGCGCGATTCACAAGGATGTTCCCGCACAAGTCGATCCGAACAAACACTATCTGATCTATCTCCACGGCGCCTGGCCGGAGTCCCACGCCTTGTCGGAGCCCCACCCGAAGCGCGGCAAGTTCGAGTATGAGAAAATACTCAAGGAACTGGCGGCACGCGACTTCGAGGTGATCTCCGAGTTGCGCCAGATAAAAACCAACCCCCGCAAGTACACCCGTGAGCGGGTGGTCCCTCAGGTCAGAAGCCTGATCGAGAATGGTGTTCCCGCCAAAAATGTGACCGTTGTCGGCTTCTCCAAGGGCGGCGGCATGGTGCTGGTGCTCTCGACCATGTTGAAAAATCCCGCCGTGAACCTCGTGAACCTCGCCGGTTGCGGCAAGGGACGGTTCCGCGCGGCCTATGACAGCTTCCTGGCCAACGACGCCGCCAAGATGCAGGGACGCATGCTGTCCCTCTATGATCAGGCGGAGACCATCGCGGGCACCTGCAGCGAGGCGGCAGCGCTGGGCACACGGCTGACCATGACCGAGGAAATTCTCAAGATCGGCAAGGGACATGCGAGCTTCTACAGCCCGCACCCGGAATGGCTCGATCGGATTGCCAGCTGGTCAGCCGCCTCCGGCAAGCAGAAAACGAACTAGGCGACCTTCAGCGCAGCAACATGGTGGCGAGCAGCGCGACGATCGCCGCCTCGAACAGGCACGCCACGACAAACAGGTAGAGTGCCCGGCGGATATCGCCGCTGCCGATCTGCGCGCTGAACTCGCCGCCGACCCAGGGTTCCTCCTCGACGGCACCCGCATAGCTGCGCGGTCCCGCCAGCGCGACACCGATGCCGCCCGCCATCGCCGCCTCAGGCCAGCCCGCATTGGGTGAGCGATGCTTGCCGCCGTCGCGCAGCATCACCCGCAACGCCGAAACCGGGCGGCCGCGGGGCACGAACGCGCTGGCGACCACGATCATCGCCGCGGCGATGCGGGCCGGCACGAAATTCAAGGCGTCATCGAGCCTTGCGGCGACCATGCCGAAGGCGGCGTGGCGGGGGGTGCGGTACCCGATCATCGAATCCATCGTGTTGACGGTCTTGTAGACAAGCAGCCCGGGCAGGCCGAGCAACAGGAACCAGAACACCGGCGCGACCACCCCGTCGGCGAAATTCTCGGCCAGGCTTTCAATCGACGCCCGCGCCACGCCATGGGCGTCCAGGGACTTGGGATCGCGCCCGACGATACGCGCCACAGCCGCGCGCGCCGCCTCGATCCCGTCGCGGTCGAGCGCGCGGGCAACGTTGCGCACATGATCGAACAGGCTGCGCTGGGCGATCAGCAGCGTGACCATCGCCAACTCGACCGCCCAGCCATAGGCAAACATCCGCGCGAAATCCGTCACGAACCAGCCGATCGCGGCCGCGATCGCAACCATCAAAACCACGACCACCGCCCCGCGCATCCGCCGTGCGGCATCGCTGCGGCGCTCGCGATTGAGCCGCCGATCGAGCCAGCCGACCAGACCGCCAATAATGGCCACCGGGTGCGGTATCACGCGGAAAAGAGGCCCGAATTCACCAAAAATCGCATCAATGACCAATGCTGCAAACAAGATCGCAGCCGGCGAAAGGCCTGCAGTTTCCGGGTTCAGGAACATTGCGGCATCCTGCGAGCAGCTTCCGCGCCGGGTCAATCTCGGGCCGCCCGGGCCGGCGATGCAACATTCGGACATGTCCCCTTGGCCGGGCGAGGTCGGCATGGTCTATTGCGTGTTCAGGAGCGATATATGACTGAGGAATTTGGAATCATGGTGTGCGGTCATGGCAGCCGCGACGAGGGTGCCGTGCGGGAATTCGCCGTCGTGGCCGAGGCCCTGCGCGAACGCTTTGCCGACCGCGAGGTCGAGCATGGCTTCCTCGAATTCGCGACGCCGATCATCCGCGAGGGGCTCGACAAGCTGGTCGCCCGCGGGGTCACCCGCATCTTCGCGCTGCCCGGCATGCTGTTCGCCGCCGGGCACGCCAAGAACGACATCCCGTCGGTGTTGAACACCTATGCAGCACAGAACCCCAACGTCGAGATCATCTATGGCCGCGAGCTGGGCATCGATCTGAAGATGATCCGCGCGGCCGGCGACCGGGTGCAGGAGGCGATTGCGCAGGCAGATGCCGAATTCGGCGAAGTCCCGATGCACGAGACCATGCTCCTGACGGTCGGACGCGGCGCCTCGGACCCGGATGCGAACTCGAACGTGGCCAAGGTTGCGCGCATGCTGTGGGAAGGCTTGGGCTTCGGCTGGGGCGAGACGGCCTATTCCGGCGTCACCTTCCCGCTCGTGCAACCGGGACTGGAACATGCGGTGAAGCTGGGATACCGGCGCATCGTGATCTTCCCCTACTTCCTGTTCACCGGCATTCTGGTCAACCGGATCTACGACCATACGGACATGGTCGCGGCCAACTACCCCGACATCCAGTTCGTCAAAGCGCCCTATCTGAATGACCATCCCAAGGTCCTCGAGACCTTCGCCGACCGGGTCGACGAAATTCTCAACGGCGCGAACCTGATGAACTGCCAGATGTGCAAGTACCGCGAGCAGGTGCTGGGCTTCGAGACCGAAGTTGGCCTGCCCCAGGAAAGCCATCACCATCATGTCGAGGGCATCGGCACGGGCTCAGACTCAGCCCACACGCATGATCATGATCACACGCATGACCATGAAACGCATGACCATGCAGATGGTCACGGGCATCATCCCTATCCCCATGCCGACCATCCGCACGGCCCCCGCACGTTGCCGACGGAAAGCGACTGACACCAGCCGTGTCCTGTGCCGATGAACAACTCTGACTTCGACTATTTGCGGGATCCCGACGCGATCTACGCGGCATCGTTCGCCGCCATTGAAAACGCCGCGGATCTGTCGGGCGTCGCGGCGGACCTGCACGATGTGGCGTTACGGCTGGTTCACGCCGTCGGTGATCCGGGCGTGATCGATGAATTCATCGCCACGGACAAGGCCGGTGAGGCCGGCCGCGCAGCGTTAAGAGCCGGCGCCCCGGTGCTGACCGATTCACGCATGCTGGCGGACGGCATTATCCGGTCCGGCCTGCCCGCACAGAACCGGGTCATCTGCACCCTGGGTCTGGGCAGTGTCGCCGGCAACGCGAAACGCGCCGGCACGACACGGTCCGCCGCAGCGGTCGAGCTCTGGACACCCTTCATCGAGGGCACCGTCGTGGCCATCGGCAACGCCCCCACCGCACTGTTTCGACTGCTGGAGGGGTTCGCCGCCGGCTGGCCGCGACCCGCACTGATCATCGGCCTGCCCGTGGGATATATCGGTGCTGCGGAATCCAAGGAAGCCCTCATCGCCGCCGCGCCCACCCCCTTCATTACCCTGCGCGGTCAGCGCGGCGGCAGCCCCCTGGCGGCGGCGGCCGTCAACGCACTCGCGCGCGGCGCGAGAGAGAGCGCGACGGCATGAGCGCCTGGCTCAATATCGTGGGGGTCGGCGCAGACGGGCTCGCGGGTCTGCCGGCCACATCACGCACCCTTGTCGAGACCGCCGAGCTGATCGTTGGCGGTGATCGCCATCTCGCCATGGTGACGAACGGTTCGGCGCGAAAACTCGCCTGGGAATTCCCGCTCGACGGCCTGGTGCAGGAGATCACGGCAGCCCGCGCAAGCCGCGTCGTGGTGCTCGCCACCGGCGACCCCATGGCATTCGGCATCGGATCCACTTTGGTGCGTCATTTCGCGCCCGATGAGATGACGATCCTGCCCGCACCGGGGGCCTTCAGCCTCGCCGCGGCACGCCTGGCCTGGCCGCTGCATGGCTGCACCTGCCTGACCCTGCATGGCCGACCGCTGGCGCTTCTCAACCATCACCTGCACCCCGGTCGCCGTCTCCTGATCCTCAGTCACGACGGCACGACACCGGAAAGCATCGCGGGCCTGCTGCGCGATGCCGGGTTCGGGCCGAGCCGCATGACGGTGTTGGAGAGCATGGGTGGCGGCGACGAAAACAAGCATCTGTCGACCGCCGACGACTGGGCCGCACCTCGCGTGCAGGACCTCAACACCGTGGCCGTCGAATGCATCGCGGGGCCCGACGCGCGGGTTTTCCCGCTGGTTCCGGGCCTGCCCGACGATGCCTTTGTGCATGACGGCCAGCTCACCAAGCGGATCGTCCGCGCCGCAACCATCGCGGCGCTCGCGCCGCTGCCGGGCCAGACCCTCTGGGACCTGGGTGCGGGATGCGCCTCGGTCGCCATCGAGTGGCTCCGCGCAGCGCAGGATATCCAGGGGCAGGGCGCCACGGCCATCGCCGTCGAACGCGACGCGGAACGCTGCGCCATGGCGGCCCAGAACGCCGCCCGCCTCGGCACGCCATTCCTCGATGTCACCCATGGCGACACAGCCCAGGCGCTCGCCGGTATGGCGGACCCCGACACGGTCTTCATCGGCGGCGGCCTGTCGGGTGACGACGACCTCGTCAGCACCGTATGGGACCGCCTGCGGCCGGGCGGACGCCTGGTCGCCAATGTGGTGACCCTCGAAGGCGAGCGCGTCCTGCTCGACTCACATGCTCTGCACGGCGGCGAGCTGGCACGAATTGCCATCAGCCATGCCGACCCGGTCGGCGGCCTGACAGGCTGGCGCCCGGCGATGCCGGTTACCCAATGGAGCGTCACAAAAACATGAGCGACACGCCCACACAGACCGGCACTGTCTTCGGCATCGGAGTCGGACCGGGCGACCCGGAGCTGATGACCGTCAAGGGCGCGCGCCTGCTTTCCGAAGCGACGGTTGTTGCCTATCCCGCCCCCGAAACCGGCGACAGCCTGGCCCGCGCCATCGCGGCACCGCATCTGCGCGCGGACGCGACCGAAATCGCGATCCGCATGCCCTTGTCCAGCAACCGCTTCCCGGTGGAGGCCGTCTATGATCGCGCAGCTGCGGAAATCGGGAGCCATCTCGCCCGGGGACAGGACGTGGCCGTGCTGTGCGAAGGCGACCCCTTTTTCTATGGCTCCTTCATGTATGTCTTCGCACGACTGGCCGAGGATTGGCCGGTCGAGGTCGTGCCCGGCGTGACGTCCCTGACGGCCTGCGCTGCCGTCACCGGCACGGCGCTCGCCGCCCTCACCGATATTTTGACGATCCTGCCCGGGCCGCTGCCCGACGACGTGTTGCGCGCCCGCCTGGCCGACACAGACGCGGCGGCGATCATCAAGGTCGGCCGGCATCTGCCGCGCATTCAGGCACTGCTCGGCGAACTGGGCCTGGCGGACCAGGCGCAGTATGTCGAGCACGCCACCATGGACCGCCAGATGGTCGGACGCGTCAGCGAGATATCGAACGCGGCCGCACCCTATTTTTCGATGATCCTGATCCACAAGCGCGGCGCGGCATGGTCATGACGTCCGACCGCAACATCGCAATCGTGGCGCTGACAAAAGACGGCGCTGCGCTTGCGCGGCGCCTCCAAAGCACGCTGCCGCGATCCCGGGTCCACGGGCTCGCGCCCCGGGTCGAGGATTGCGACACATCATTCACCGACACGACTGCATATCTTGCCGGCCTGTTCGCCGCGGGCCAGGTGATCATCGGCATCTGCGCCTCGGGCATCCTCATCCGCGCACTGGCCACCGGACTCGCTGACAAGCAAGCTGAACCACCGGTCATCGCCGTGTCACCGGACGGTGCCCATATCGTGCCCCTGCTGGGTGGCCATCACGGCGCCAACAGATTGGCGGCGCAGATCGCCGACATCACGGGTGGCTCAGCCGCGATTACCACCGCCGGAGAGGTAGTGCATGGCGTCGCGCTCGACGACCCGCCACCCGGCTGGATTCTCGCCAATCCGCAATCTGCCAAGCCGGTGATGGCGGCCCTGCTGGACGGCGATCAGCCGACCATGGTGATCGAGGCCGGTGACCCGGCCTGGCTCGCAGACCTGCCGATCGGGCGTGACGGTGAATGGATGATCCGGATCACCGACCGAGCCATTACAGCAGCGGCCGACGAATTGTTGTTCCACCCCCCGACCCTCGCACTGGGCGTGGGTTGCGAGCGGGATTGCGATCCCGATGAACTCATCAAGCTGGTTGATGAAACACTGGCCGCGGCAGGGCTTTCGCCCGCTTCGGTGGCGGTGGTCACCAGCATCGATGTGAAGATGGATGAGGCCGCCGTGCATGCGGTCGCTGACCATCTGGGGGTTCCGGTGCGCTATTTCGATGCATCGCGCCTCGACGCCGAAACCCCACGCCTGGAGAACCCCTCAGACATCGTCTTTCGCGAGGTCGGCACCCATGGTGTGGCCGAGGCCGCAGCACTGGCAGCAGCCGGGAAAGACGGCGAGCTTGCGGTCGCCAAGCACAAATCGACCAGGGCGACATGCGCCGTGGCCCGCGGCACCAGCATCGAGCCTTCGAACATCGGCATGGCCCGGGGAACGCTATCGATCATCGGCACCGGGCCCGGTGACGCAGCACATCGCATTCCCATCACAGACAGTGCCGTCGGCGCGGCAACGGACCTCGTGGGCTACGGCCCCTATCTCGACCTGTTGGGCGCGGCGGCGCAGGGCAAGCAACGGCATGATTTCGATCTTGGTGCCGAGGAGGATCGCTGCCGACACGCGCTGGAGCTGGCTGCAACCGGGCGGAACGTGGCCCTGGTCTCCAGCGGAGATCCCGGCATCTTTGCCATGGCAAGCCTGGTGTTCGAGCTGCTCGATCGGGGGGACAACCCGGCCTGGCAGCGCATCGCAATCACCGTCCATCCGGGCGTGTCGGCGATGCAGCTGGCCGCGGCGCGGGCCGGCGCGCCTCTGGGCCATGATTTTTGCGCGATCTCCCTGTCCGACCTGCTGACCTCCTGGCCCGCAATCGAGACACGGCTGCGCGCAGCGGCACAGGCCGATTTCGTGGTCGCGCTCTACAATCCCGCCAGCCGTCGACGGCGCCAGCAGTTCGAAACTGCCCGCGACATTCTCCTGGCACACCGGCCCGACGATACGCCGGTAGTCGTTGCGCGCAATCTGGCGCGGCCCGGCGAGCAGGTCAGCATCATCCCGCTCGCGGAGCTCTCCATCGAGGCTATCGATATGCTGACCATCGTGATCATCGGCAACAGTCAGTCACGAACCATCGCCGGCGCGGCGTCACGCTGGACCTACACGCCGCGCGGTTATGCAGCAAAGTCACAAGGCAAAACCGAGACCGGCGGCTAGACGCGCCTAGATACTGTGTCGCCGACCGATGAGGGCCGCCTCGGCGGGCGTCATGAAGCCGAACCGGCCGATAAAATCCGCAACGTCCTCGCCGCACGTGAACCCGACAATGAACGTGTCGGGGTTCTGCAGGTCATTCTCGAAGCCGGTGGTGCCTTTGACGCGCTTGAAAAAATGAAACGCGATGCAGTCCCCATCCACGGCAAAAAAGCCCCGGCCCTGCCCGCCTGGAACCTTCGATATGACCGGCTTTCCCGCGCCCATGACCGTGCGTCCCAGGAAGTTGCGAAAGCCGTCCTCGTCAATGGCCTTCGCGAGGGTCAAGTCGCTGAACCAGGCCTCGCTGGCATGCTCCACCACCACGATCGGCGCGTCGCCGATGTAATAGGTCTCGACCACCACGGACCCGTTGTCGCGCAGCGTACGCCGCACGCGATCAACTTCGGGCAGCAGTGATGGGATATTGAACCTGGCATTCACGATATCGATCGTAACCGGGTCAGAAAACACCGTGCGGGCGCCACCGACGGTCACACCCTCGCTGCCGGATGCGCAGGCGGCCAGAAACAGCGCCAACGCCGCGGCCGCTATCCGGTGTTTGAGAAACCCCATGCTCCACCTCGTTCAAAAATGATCATAGGTCGATCCGACCAGCACTGTAAGTGGACCATCCGAATGCGCCCCATGAAGAATTCGCGATACCCTTCCGCCATGCGCAGGGGTATGACACTTCCATGACCGTCTACTTCATCGGCGCCGGCCCCGGCGCACCAGACCTGATTACCCTTCGTGGCCGAGATCTGATCGCCCGCTGCCCGGTTTGCCTGTATGCGGGCTCGCTGGTGCCCCAGGAGATTCTGGCGCACGCAACCCCGACCGCCGAGATCACCGATACGGCACCGCTGCATCTGGACGAGATCATCGATCGGATCGTCGTGGCCCACACCGCCGGGCACGACATCGCCCGGGTGCATTCCGGTGACCCGTCCCTCTATGGGGCGATCGGCGAACAGATGCGCCGCCTCGACGGGCTCGCAATTCCTTATGAAATTGTCCCCGGCGTGCCGGCTTTTGCCGCAGCGTCGGCCGCGCTCGGACGCGAGCTTACGCTTCCCGGTGTCAGCCAAACCGTGATTTTGACCCGCACATCTGTTCGCGCCAGCGACATGCCGGCGGGCGAGGAGCTGTCCAACCTGGCGCAATCGGGTGCGACACTTGCCGTGCATCTCTCGATCAACAATCTGGCCAACGTGGTCCGAGACCTGACGCCGCATTATGGCGGCGACTGCCCCGTCGTCGTCGGCTATCGCGTGAGCTGGCCCGACGAACGTTTCATCCGTGGCACGCTCGATACCATCCGCGATCTCATCAAAGGATCGGGAATCACGCGAACCGCGTTGATCCTGGTTGGGCCCGTCCTGGCCGAGGAACTTGCCGAAGAGTTCGGATTCGACGACAGCCGCCTGTATGCGGCCAGCCATCATCACGTGCTGCGGCCGGCACAGAAAACATCGGGCGGGGACGCCTAGCGCGCGCCGGCCTTTTCAAGAATCCGGACAACCTGCCGCGAGCGGCCTTCCCGGGCGAGGTCGAGCACAGTGCGGCCCGTAAAATCCGAAATCGTTACATCGGCACCCGCGTCCAGGAGCGTCTGCACGATCTGCGCATGCCCCGCGCGCACCGCCGCCATGAGCGGCGTCCGGCCATCGCGGTTTTCCTGGTTGATCTGCGCCTTGTAGCTCAACAGAAGGTCCACCACATCGGGATGCCCGTTCTCCGCCGCGTGATACAGCGCACCATTGCCCGCATCGTCGACCTGGTTGATCAACACTTTGTCCTCGAGCAAAAGCGCGATCGATTCATAGCTGCCCTGGATCGAGCCCCAGATCAGCGCGGTTCGTCCATCGGTATCTGCGCGTGATTTTGGATGCTGTCGGACAAGCAGCTCGCGCACCTTCTCCACCCGGTTCTCATACACCGCGACGATCAACGCATCATGGGCCAGGATATTGGTTTGCGCGGCCGCCGGTCCCGCCGGCAACAAAACAAACATCGCACCAAGCATCATGGTCGCAACGAAACCGAATATTGCGGCACGCCTGGGTCTCGGCGTTAGTGTTTTGAGTTTCTGCATATCGTCTATGTCGCGTTCCAACTGGTGTGCGTCAAGTCACCTGTTCACCAAGCCATGCAACGACCGCATCAATATTGTCGACGGCCGGCCCGCTCGGTACCGAAGGTCGTTCCACCATCAGCACCGGAATTCCATGTTTCCGGGCCGCAACAAGCTTCGCACGGGTTGCCTCTCCACCCGATGCTTTGCACACAAGTGCGTCTATTTTGTGTTTTTCCAACAAGCGCTGTTCAGCCGCCGCTGAAAACGGCCCGCGACCCGATATCACTTCGTAGGCAGATAGCGGCAAGGACGCGTCGGGCATATCGATCAGCCGCACGAGAAACCAGATGTCCTCACATGAAGCGAACGCCGAAAGGTCTGTGCGGCCCACGGTGAGGAAGGCCCGGCGCCCGAGTTTTGGCAACGCCGCCGCCGCCGCCGCGAGATCGGGTTGCATGTGCCAATTGTCGTCGGGCTCGCGTTCCCAGGGCGGACGCACGAGCACGATACGCGGCACCTCAGCCATCGTGCTGGCGACCCGCGCATTTTCAGATATCTGCGCGGCAAACGGATGCGTCGCATCCAGCACGGCACAGACATGATTGGTTTTCAGATACGCCGCCATGGGGACCACGCCGCCAAACCCGCCGACCCGAACCGCACCTGGCACCGCGCCGGGCGTTTGCGTCCGCCCGGCCAGTGACGTCACGATCTCGAACCGGCCCCCCCAGTCTGCCACCAGGCGATCGGCCAGGCTCACCGCCTCTGCGGTGCCCCCAAGCACCAGAACGGCGCGTCGTTCAGGGGCCGACATGCGCCAACACCCGTCCGTCGCGCGCAACGACGAGGACATCAATATCCGCCGCACCGGCAACCGACGCGCGACACACTTCGCGCGCACCGCGCGCGACAGCCTCGGCGAGCCCGAGATCAAGGCCCACATCGGCGGCCACCGCCAGGACGGCGCCGGCCGACACCGCCGAACGGGCCTGTGTGACCAATTCAGGTGACGCCCCCAGGTCGCCCAGACGCGCGGCAAGCTGCGTGACATCGACCGCTGAGCGGCTCGAATGCAGATCCATATGCCCGTCGGCGAGCTTGGAAAGCTTCCCGAACCCGCCGGCGATCGACAGACGTGGAATCGGATGGGCCCGGACATATTTCAAAAGGCCGCCAGCAAAATCCCCCATATCGATCAGCGCCCGCTCCGGCAATTCGTGATGAACCTGTATCGCCGCCTCCGATGTGCGTCCGGTCGCGGCGGCAAGATGGTCCATGCCGGTGGCGCGTGCCACATCGACGGCACGATGGATGGAGTGAATCCATGACGCGCATGAGTAGGGAATCACCACACCGGTCGTCCCCAGAACGCTGAGCCCCCCGACGATCCCGAGACGGCCATTCGCTGTCTTCTCCGCCAGCGCCATCCCGCCGGGAATGGAAACCGTCACCAAGACATCCGGCGCGACACCGAATTCTCCCGCAACCTCATGCAAAGCGCCGGTGATCATCTCGCGGGGTTTGGGGTTGATCGCCGGCTCACCCGCCGGGACCGGCAAGCCCGGTAGCGTGACCGTGCCCACGCCCTCGCCGGCCGCAAAGCAAACACCCGACCCGGGCTGTCCGGTTGTGACCTCGCAGCATATCCGCGCGCCATGGGTGACATCAGGGTCATCGCCCGCGTCCTTGATCACGGCTGCATACGCGCTGCCGTCCGACAAACGGGTCTCTGCGAGATCGAAGGTCGCGCGCAATCCACGCGGCAGCCGCACGGCAACCGGATTGGGGAAACGCGCCGTCAGCAAGGCCTCGTAGGCGGCCTTCGCCGCTGCGGTGGCACATGCGCCGGTGGTCCAGCCACGGCGTAACGTCCCCGATGGGGGACGGGCTGAGTCTTCGGGCGTGTTGGCCGTATCGGTCATATGCCTATCGTAGCGCTCCGCAAGGTTGCCGGGCCAGCGGTCCGGCGGTAGCTTCCTACTATGAATATCGACGAACTCAACCTCCCGGCGTTTCAGCCCGGCTGGGTCTGGCTGGTGGGGGCCGGACCGGGCGATCCCGCCCTGCTGACCGTGGGCGCGTTGCATGCCTTGAAATCAGCCGATGTGGTGGTCCATGACGCGCTGGTCGACAGCCATATTCTGTCACTGGCAACGGCCGATGCCGAGCTGATCTATGCCGGAAAACGCGGCGGCAAACCATCGCCCAAGCAGCCCGATATATCCGCGCGCCTGGTCAGCCTGGCACGCCAGGGCAAACGCGTCCTCCGACTGAAGGGTGGCGACCCCTTCCTGTTTGGGCGTGGTGGCGAGGAAGCGCTCGCGCTCGTCGCGGCCGATGTGCCCTTCCGCGTCGTACCGGGTGTCACCGCGGCCATCGGTGGCCTCGCCTATGCCGGCATCCCCATGACCCACCGCGCGACCGCGACCGCCGTGACCTTCGTAACGGGTCACAATTTGGCCGGCAATGTCCCCGATGATCTGGATTGGTCATCGCTCGCCCACGGCGCTCAGGTTCTCGTTTTTTATATGGCGCTGAAGCATATCGATGAGATTGTCGACCGGCTGATTGCCGCCGGTCGCGCACCCGACAGTCCCGCGGCACTCGTGGCCCACGCAACGACGGATGCGCAGCAGGTTGTCGAGACCACGCTTCTGGAGGCCAAACAGGCGGCAGCCAGCGTCTCTCCACCTGCGCTTTTCGTGGTTGGCGACGTCGTGCGCCTGCGCAACGGGCTAGACTGGCTCGGCGCGATTTCGGGCCGGACGCTGGACCCCGACCCGCTGGGCCATGCGGACATGCGCGATGCGGTCTGACCGTCTTCGCGAAGCCGAACCCGAGACACCCTCGATGGTGCCGCGGTATGTATCGACGCTCCTCGTGATCGCGTCGGCCGTCACCGTATTCGCCTTTCCCCAAATCGCGAACCGGCCGCTCGGACTGCCCGAGCAACTCAACGCGGCCATTATCGGGGTGGGCGCGGTGGCCGGGATTGTCCATATGCTCGGGATCGTTCCACAGCAGCGTCACCTGCGGGCATTTGCCGGCCCAGCCGTCGCCTGGCCCGTCATGGTCGCAGGCATCGTGTCGCTGATCACCTCATGAACCTTTCACAATGAGTAGCCCACATGGCCTGATCATCGCCGCGCCTGCATCAGGCAGCGGCAAAACCTTGCTCACCCTGGGTTTGCTGCGCGCACTCCGGACGGCCGGACATGCAGTGTCGGGCGCGAAAGCCGGACCGGACTATATCGACCCGGCTTTCCACACCGCCGCCAGTGGCCGGCCCGCGTTCAACCTGGACAGCTGGGCGATGCGGCCTGAGACAATGGCCGGCCTCCTATCGGGAGCCGCCCGGACGACCGATACCCTCATCGTCGAGGGGGTCATGGGTTTGTTCGACGGCATCCATCTGCCCGACCGACCCGATGCGGGATCCACAGCCGACCTCGCCGCGATGACCGGCTGGCCGGTGGTGCTCGTTATCGACGCGTCGAAGCAGGCCGCAAGCGTCGGCGCCGTGGTGCGCGGCTTCGCCGAACACCGGTCTGACGTCCGGGTCGCCGGCGTGATTTTCAACCGGGTGGCCAGCCCCACTCATGCCGCCGTGCTGCGCGATGCAAGTCGTGCGGCCGCACCCGACGTTCATTTGCTCGGCAGCGTTGGCCGCAACCCGGTCCTGGCCATGCCCGAGCGACATCTGGGGCTGATTCAGGCCGGCGAACATGATGACCTGGAGCGCTTCATCGAGGCCGCAGCCCTCGCGGTCTCGGACACGGTCGACATCGACGCGCTGGTTGGCCTTGCCGGACCATGCGAGATATCCCTGCCCGATGCCACGCTGCCCGACTTGTTGCCGCCGCTGGGCCAGCGAATCGCGGTGGCGCGCGACCGGGCCTTTGCCTTCTGCTATCCCGCAACCCTCGACGGGTGGCGGGCCGCAGGCGCCGAGATTTTGCCTTTCTCGCCGCTTGCGAATGACGCGCCGGATCCCGCCGTCGACGCCATCTATCTGCCCGGCGGGTATCCCGAACTCCATGCCGGGACACTCGCAGCAGCCGATCGTTTTCTCAACGGACTTCGCGAGGCGGCGAACCGAGGGGTGAAAATCTTCGGTGAATGCGGCGGCTACATGGTACTCGGGCGTGGTCTTGTCGACGGGGACGGCAAATCCCATAAGATGACGGGCCTGCTTCCGGTCGAGACGAGTTTCGCCGCGCGCCGGCTTCATCTGGGGTATCGCATCGCGCAGCTCCATCGCGACGGACCGCTCGGACCCGCGGGCCGCTGTTTTCGCGGACACGAATTCCACTATGCGTCCATCTTGAATGAAGAAACGGAAACGCCCTTGTTTGCAGCCGAAAACGCACGGAACGAGGATCTGGGCCCCGCCGGCGCGGCCGCCGGGTCGGTATGTGGTTCCTTTATTCATCTGATTGACCGGGCAGCGGCATGACCGAGACCGAACCATTCTGGAAAACCAAGGCGCTCACCGAGATGGATGAGGCGGAATGGGAATCCCTGTGTGACAGCTGCGGACAATGCTGTCTCTACAAGCTCGAAGACGCCGACACCGGCGAGTATGCGCTGACCGACGTGGCGTGCCGCTTTCTCGATCACGACAGCTGCCGCTGCACCGACTACAAGAACCGCAGCCGCAACGTGCCCGACTGCGTGAAGGTAAAGCCCGACAACATCGCCGAGCTGCGCTGGATGCCCGCGACCTGCGCCTACCGGCTCCTGGCCGAGGGTAAGGAATTGTTCTGGTGGCATCCGCTGGTCTCGGGCGACCCGAACAGCGTGCATGAATCCGGGGCCTCGATCCGCGGCAAGGCGATCAACGAAGACATGGTGGATGATCTGGAGGACCATGTGGTCCAGCAGCTCAACGCTCAACTAGAGAACGGGGTCCCGCCGCTGGGTGCCCCGCCGGCAGACATGCCGAAAGACCAAGAGACAGATTGAGGAACGCGGGTGTAAAACCGGCACCAGAGACACAGGGAGAGAATTGATGGCAACCCAACCCGCCGGCGTATTCGCCGCCTCGCTAACGCCGATGACCGACGATCTCGAGATCGATGTGCCGCGCGCCGTCGCGCACAATCAGTGGCTGCTCGCGAATGGCTGCAACGGGGTGGCCCCGCTGGGGACCACAGGCGAAGCGAACTCTCTGTCTCTCGATGAACGCCTCACACTGCTCGACGCATTGGCCGATGCGGGGATCACCGGACCACAACTGATCGCTGGCGTAGGCTGCACCGCAATCCCCGACACGGTCACCCTCACCCGCAAGGCATTGGCGAACGGCGCGGGCGGCGTGCTGATGCTGCCGCCTTTCTATTACAAGGCACCCAGTGAGGACGGCCTGTTCGCGGCCTACGCCGAAGTGATCGAACGCGTCGGCGACACGGCACTGGAAATCTATCTCTATAACTTTCCGCAGCAGGTCGGTTTCGAACTGCCCCTGAGCCTGATCGCCCGGCTGGTCGAGGCCTATCCCGACACCGTCGTGGGGTCGAAAGATTCATCCGGCGACTGGCCGCGCATGGAACGCACCATGGCAGAACTGCCGGGCTTCCGGCTGTTTCCAGGCTCGGAAGAGTTCCTGCAGGCCGGCCTGCGCCAGGGCGCCGTCGGCTGCATCTCAGCGACCGTCAATGTCACTGCCCCCCAGTCGCAGGATGTCTATGCCAACTGGCGCGGTGAGAATGCCGACGATCTCCAGGCCTATCTGACCGAGCTGCGTATGGCCTTCAAGGGGCTTCCGGCCATCCCGGTCATGAAGGCCTATCACGCCCATGAGCGGAACGAGCCCGGCTTTGCCAACCTCCGCCCGCCGTTCACCCCGGCGAGCGATGCCGACCTGGCAACGGTCCGCGCGCGTCTCGCCTCGGCATCCTTCGAACTGGCCGCCTAGTCTGACGTTGCGTCAGCGGCCTCTCGGGGTGCGGGTTTCTTGCCTAAATTGACCAGCGCGACGCCAGCGAACACGAGCGCCATGGCGAGCCACAGCCAGACGGTCGGCTCCTCGCCGTAGAACCAGGCACCCCAGCCGACGCCCATGAGCGGCACCAGATAACCGACCTGCGCGAGATAGACCGCGCCGGCCAGCTTGACGATCGTATAGAACAGGGCAAAGGCGCACACCGTGGTCCCGGCGTAGGCGAGAATCACCCAGTCGCTCGGGCCGAAATCGATCCAGATCGGATGAAACGTCCCGGTTAACAAGGCCACAACAAGAGCACCAGAAGCCGCGGTAAACATCGTCCCCATCGCCAGGGCAAACGTATCCCCGTCCTTGGGACGCCAGACTTCGGCGATGACATTGCTCGTCGCCCAAAGCGCAGGCGTTAGAAAAGCCAGCAACGCGGTGGGCAAGAGATCGGGCGACGGCAGGCTGCCGCTGGGCAGAACCAGAACAGCCGCTCCGGCAAAGCCGAGCACCACGCCGGCGGCGCGCATCGGCGTGAATGTCTCCAGGCGAATGAACAGCGCCACGACATATGTGATGACCGGCGCGGTGATGATGATGACCCCCATCAACGCGACAGGGAGCTCACGCATCACGAACACCATATTGGTGTTGGGCAGCGCCAATCCGATCCAGCCCATGGCCAGATAGTAGCGCATATGGCGACGGTCGAAGATCAGTGGCACCCGGCGAATGAGGCAGATGCCCAGCAGGACAAGTCCTGCAACGCCGGTCTGCCAGACCACCATGCCCAGCGGCGGCACCCCATCAAGGGCAACGAATTTGACGATCGACGGGCCAAGGCCCCAAAACAGGCTCAGCGTGACCAGAAGCACGAGCGGCAACGTCCGGACATTCATCTTGTAGACCTCCGTGTCGGACCGCTCACGCGGGCTTCTTCTTGCCGAGATTGACCATCCCGACACCGACCCCAACGATCGCGATGGCGACCCAAAGCCAGACGGGCACGGTCTCGCCAAAGAACAGCACGCCCCAGCCGACCCCGGCGAGCGTCACGATATAGCCGACCTGCCCGAGATAGACCGCGCCGGCGAGCGCGATGATCAGATAGAAGATGAGGAAGGCGACAGCCGTCGCGAGCGAGAAGCCGAACAGAATCAGCTCGCGTTGGGCGAAATCCACCCAGACCGGATGAAAACTCCCGTCGATCAAAGTCGCAATCAACGCGCCCCCCGCAGCCGCGAACATCGTCCCCGCGGCCAGTGCCACATTATCTGCATTCGCGGGCCGGCCCCATTCGGCAAAGATGTTCGCCGTCGCATAACCCGCCGGCACAATGAAGGACAGCAGAGCTATCCCCAGAAGGTCCGGCGACGGCAAGCTGCCATCGGGGACCACGAGAACCGCGGCGCCGGCAAACCCGACCGCGATTCCCAGCCCGCGCAGAAGGTTGATCCGCTCAATACGCAACAGGATGGCGAACACATAGGTCAGGAGTGGTGAAAACAGCACCAGGACGGACACATAGCCCACGGTCAGGTGCCGCACCGAGAAGACGAGCATGATGTAGGCGACATCGATGCCGATCACCCCGATCACCAAGTAGTAGATGATGGCGCGGCGGTTGAGCCGGATCGGCGTGCGCCGCGCGATGCAAATGATCGACAACAGCACGCCCGCGCCAAGGGTCTGCCAGAACACCACGGCAGCGGGCGATATGCCGTTGGTGACAAGGGCTTTGGAGAAAGAAGGGTTGCCGCCCCAGATGGCACCGAGCACCAGCAAAAGGAACAGGGGCAGCCACTTGATCGCTGCGCCGGCCGGGCCCGAATTGTTCATTGATGCTTCCCCTCGATTGGCCCCGGAAGCGTTCGTTGCCCGGGTGCCCAACCCTCTTATCGGTTGCACCGAAGGCCGTAAAGCCATGGGGCACGCGGCTGGCATTCTCACAAAGCATGCAGCGGGGCTGTCACGGCCCGCTTTCACCGGTATTCTGCCAAGCATCGCATACCGCACCCCGACCGGACCAATTCCAGATGACGCTCAATGCAGACGGTTCCCTTGAACTGCACGATGTGTCGCTGACGCTGAAGGGCGAACGGCTGTTCGCGCCGATCGAGTTGATTGTCACACCTGGCGAGGCCGCGACGGTGATGGGCCCGAGCGGCTGCGGGAAATCCTCCCTGCTGGCCCATATCTGCGGCACGCTTTCACCGGCCTTCGCGTCACAGGGCGCGGTCACGCTCGACGGAAACCCTCTCGACGGGCTGCCGCCCGAGCAACGCCATGTCGGCATCCTGTTCCAGGACGACCTGTTGTTTCCGCATCTCTCGGTCGGTGACAATCTCGCCTTCGGACTGCCACCGGAGGTGCGCGGTCGCGAAACCCGCCACGCACAAATCGAAACCGCACTCACCGAAGCCGGGCTCGCCGGCATGGCAGATCGGGATCCGGCGACCCTGTCCGGCGGCCAGCGCACGCGCGTGGCCCTGATGCGGACACTGCTGTCGCGCCCGCGCGCGCTCCTGCTGGATGAGCCCTTCTCGAAACTTGATGTCTTGCTCCGTGACCGTATTCGCGGTTTCGTCTTCGATCATGCCCGCGCCAATGGCATTCCCACATTACTGGTCACCCATGATCCAGCAGACGCCGAAGCGGCCAGCGGCAGGACAATCGAACTTCTATGAGCTTTTCGATGAGAAGCGACACCCCCATGCCGGGGCGGCTCGCCATGACCCTGCTCCTGGGACTGCTCGTCTCGTTCGCGCCGATGACGATCGACCTCTACCTGCCGGCCTTTCCGATCATGGCGAGTGACCTGCAGACCGATGCGGAGTCGATACAGCTCACCCTGAGCGTCTACATGGTCGGGTTCGCACTCGCGCAAACATTCTTCGGGCCCATCTCGGACCGGTTTGGCCGAAAACCAACGATCATCGTCGGAACCTGTATTTATCTCGTCGCCAGTGTCGCCTGCGCCCTGGCAACGAACGTCGAGCAACTCATCGTCTTCCGCCTGATCCAATCCTTCGGCGCAGCCGTAGGCCCGGTCGTCGCGCGCGCGGTTGTCCGCGACATGTTCACCCGCGAAGAAGCCGCGCGGATGTATTCGGTGGTGACGACGGTGGTGGCAATCGCGCCGGTGATCGCGCCGGTGTTGGGCGGATTCATCGTCGTCTGGCTCGGCTGGCGGGCCAATTTCTGGATTCTCACCGGGTTCGGTGCGACAGCGATGCTGCTGGTCATCGTGATGTTGCCGGAGACCAATAAGACCCCCGATCCGTCCGCGACCCGTATCACCCAGATGCTATCTAATTTCGAGTCCATGCTCTCCAGCCGGACCTATGCGGGCTATGTGCTGACAATCATCGGAAATTTCAGCGGGCTGTTTGCCTATTTGCTCGGCGCATCCTTCGTTCTGGTTGGGCAGCTCGGCATGTCGCCCACCGCTTTCGGGCTCTCATTTGGCTTTGCCTCGGTCGGGTTCATGTCCGGCGCGTTCCTGGGCAGCCGGATCGTACGCCTCGTGGGGATCGAACGGATGTGCCTGATGGGCACTTTCTGTTCTGCCGCCGGCGGTGTGCTGGTCTTCGGCCTGATCTGGTCGGATGTGATCTCCATCTGGTCGATCATCCTGCCTACGGTTGTCTATTTCTTCGGCATGGGCATGTCCCAGCCCAACATCCAGGCCGGCGCGATATCTCCCTACCCCCAAATGGCCGGCACCGCCGCATCGCTTCTGGGGTTGGCCCAATATGTATCGGCCGGATTGCTCTCGATGGTGCTGGCGCTCTTCGCCTTCGATCAGACCTTCCTACTCGCGACCATCATGGGGGTGTCAGGCGTCTTCGCGTTTGTCGCCTTCCTGCTGATGATCTGGGTCCCGATGAAGCGCGCGGAATTCCGCTAGTCGGTCTGCCGCTCAATGAATGTCGGATCCAGCCGTTCAGGTGCCGGCCGTGTGGGCACGGGGGCGCTTTCGCGCACCGGACTGGCGACAGATGCAGCGCGCGGCGTCGACATGAAATCCTTCCAGATCGTTGCCGGGACACTCGAACCCGTGATGCGTTGGGTCGGCGTGTTGTTGTCGTTGCCAACCCAGACCGCCACCACAAGGTCCCCCGCATAGCCGACGAACCAAGCATCGCGGAAATCCTGGCTGGTGCCCGATTTCCCGGCCGCTGGACGGTCGATCTTTGCTTTCTTCCCGGTGCCCCACTCGACGACGGCGCGGAGCATTTCAGTGGTCAGTGCTGCCGCTTTTGCCTCGATCACCCGGCGCGGCGCGCGGTTTGATCGGCGAAACACCACCTCGCCACCCTGACGCACTTCAGATATGCCATAGGGCTCCACCGCAAAACCGCCGTTGGCAAACACCGCATAGGCGGCGGTGAGCTCCAGCGGCGTCACTTCGCTCGCACCCAGTGCAATCGATGGATGGGGTGTCAGCGGCGACGTGATTCCCAACCGACGGGCTGCCTGGATGACTCGGGCACGACCAATATCTTCGGCCACACGCACCGCGACTGTATTCAGGGACCGCGCCACCGCCTCGCGCAGGGTCACCTCACCGCGGAACCCGCCGGAGAAGTTTCTCGGCGTCCAACCATCCACGGTGATCGGCGCATCCAACACCGGGCTGTCCGGCGTCATGCCGGATTCAAGCGCCGGCAGATAGACGATCGGCTTGAACGCCGATCCAGGCTGGCGTAACGCCCGCGTCACCCGGTTGAACTGGCTTTCGCCATAGCGTCGCCCACCGATCATTGCGAGCACGGCCCCGTCGGTGCGCATGGCAACCAGGGCCACCTGGGAGCCCTTGGTATCGGCGCGCGCGATCGCCGCCTCCGCGCGTGCCTGAAGCTCGGGATCCAGCGTCGTCTCAACGGCAAGATCAGCGCTGGTCGTGCCGGCATATCCCGCAGCGCGCTCGAGCACCCAATCGGCAAAATAGCGCCGCGCCTCGCCGCTCACCCGCAGTACCGGCAGTGCCTCATCTCCGCGGCCGGGCCGCCTGGTCCTGGCGATCCGTTCGGCCTCTCCGGGCCGGAGGAACCCGGCTGCGGCCATGGCCTGCAACACCGTCTGCGCGCGGCCATGTGCGGCCGCCTCACTGTTATCGGGATTGAGACGCGACGGCGCGCGCAATAGCCCGGCCAGGACAGCTGCCTGGTAGATGTCGACGTTGCGCGCAGAGGTGCCGAAATAGCGCTGGGCCGCCGCCTCGACCCCATAGGTGCCAGCACCCAGATAGACCCGGTTGAGATAAATCGTGAGCAGCTCATCCTTCTCGAACCGGTGCTCGAGTTTGAAGGCCAGGATGAGTTCCCGGATCTTTCGGTCGAAGGATCGTTCCGGGGTCAGAAACAAATTCTTCGCCAGTTGCTGGGTCAGCGTGGATCCACCCTGGACCACGCCGCCGGCACGCACATTCGCCACGGCCGCGCGCAACACCCCGCGGACATCGATCCCGGGATGCTCAAAGAAACGGCGATCCTCGATCGCCACAACCGCTTGCACGAGCTGGGGTGGCAACTCGTTGACCGTCAGCCGCGCCCCGTAAAGGTCTCCGTAGCCACCGACCAGCGAACCGTCTGCCGCGACGATTGTCACCCCGGGGCGACGCGCCTTATCAACGGTCGGGCCGAGAGCATCGACGGCCGGCAGGTTCCAGGCGAACCAGACGAGGACGCCGGCCAGCGCGAGACCACCCCAGATACCGAGTACCAACGACCATTTGGTCGCCCGCCACAACAAGCTGGAGCTTGTCTGGGGCGTCGCGGGACGCGACGTCGCCTTGGACGTGCGTTTTTTCGGCGAAGCCTTCGAGGCGTTCGCTGGTTTTTTCTTGGGCGACTTGCTCATGGGCGCGGAGACTGGCGCACGGGATTGGCCGAATTATGGCGAAACCCGCGTGGCGCACTAAACGTCGAGATTGGCGACCTTCAGCGCATTGTCCTGGATGAAGTTACGCCGTGGTTCAACCTCGTCACCCATCAGGGTCTCGAAGATGTTGCCGGCGGCATCGGCCTGCGCAACCCGCACCTGGAGGAGTGCGCGCGCATTCTGATCAAGCGTGGTCTCCCACAACTGATCGGGATTCATCTCCCCGAGGCCCTTGTAGCGTTGCATCGAGATGCCCTTGCGCCCGGCCTCGAACACCGCCCGGAGCAACGTCAGCGGGCCGGTGATCGTGTGTTCCTGGTCCTTCGCAACCAGGCGCGAATGTTCAACATATGTGTCGCGCAAATCACCCCAGAGTTCGTTCAGGCGCCGCGCCTCGGAGGAATTAATGATCCGGTCGTCTATCACGAGGGATTCGGTAACGCCGCGTAGCGTGCGGGCAAATGTCAGCGCGCCATCTTCGCGTTGTGCGCCCTTCCAGCCCCGCTCCAGGCGATCAGACATTCGATCGAGCATCCACGCAATGGCCTGCGCAGCCTCCGAAGCGCGTTCACGGTCGGCGATCAATTCGGGGTTCAAGGCGCCGGCGATCGCCGCCTGCTCCACGACCGTTTCGTTCGGCAGATATACCGTCAAAGGCTGGATCAGCTTTCGGGCCTCCAGCGCGATATCGAGCAGACCGCGTAGATCGGCCCCGGAGCGCTGGGTTCCATCGCTCAGATTGAGCACGGTATCGCCCAGGCCGGTATCCATCAGATAATCTTCCATCGCGTGGTCGTCTTTGAGATAGACCGCCGATTGACCGCGTTGAACCCGATAGAGCGGCGGCTGCGCGATATACAGATGCCCGCGTTCGATGATCTCCGGCATCTGGCGATAGAAGAAGGTCAGGAGCAGGGTCCGGATGTGGGAGCCATCAACATCAGCATCCGTCATGATGATGATCTTGTGATAGCGCAGCTTCTCGATGTTGAAGTCGTCGCGAATCCCTGTTCCCAATGCCGTAATGAGTGTGCCGATTTCGACAGAGGACAACATCTTGTCGAAACGCGCACGCTCGACATTCAGAATCTTGCCCCGCAACGGCAGGATCGCCTGGAACCGCCGGTCGCGGCCCTGCTTGGCTGATCCACCGGCGCTGTCACCCTCGACGATGAACATTTCGGCCTTTTCAGGATTGCGCTCCTGGCAATCGGCCAGCTTGCCCGGCAGGGACGCCATATCGAGCGCACCTTTGCGCCGGGTCAGTTCGCGCGCCTTGCGGGCCGCTTCACGGGCTGCGGCGGCCTCGATGATCTTTTCGACGACCGCGCGGGCCTCGTTGGGATGCTCTTCGAACCATTGCCCCAGGCGGTCACCGACAGTCGATTCAACGATCGGACGCACTTCGGATGACACGAGCTTGTCCTTGGTTTGCGAGGAGAATTTCGGATCGGGTACTTTGACCGACAACACACAGGTCAGGCCCTCGCGCGCATCGTCGCCGGTGATTGCGAGCTTCGCCTTCTTCGCCAACCCGCTTTCATTCGCGTAGTTGTTGATCGTCCGGGTCAACGCCCCCCGGAATCCGGCCAGATGGGTGCCGCCATCGCGCTGCGGGATGTTGTTCGTGAAGCACAACATCGTCTCGTGATAACTGTCGTTCCACTGCAGTGCGACCTCGACGACCACATCATCCTTTTCGCCGATGATATGCATCACTTCGCCCGCGATGCCCTGCCGGTTTCGGTCGACATATTCGACGAATGCCTTCAGGCCACCCTCGTAAAATAGCTCCGCACGAATGGGCTCAACGCCGCGCGCGTCGTTGAGAACAAGAGTCACGCCGGAGTTCAGGAATGCGAGCTCGCGCAACCGGTGTTCCAGCGTTTCGCGATCAAAATTGACCATGGTGAAGGTTTCGCTCGACGGCTGGAAGGTGATTTCCGTGCCTGTCAGGGGCACACCGTCAGCATCCGGGGCATCCCCGACCACCACGAGTGAATCAACAGGCTCACCATGGGCAAAGCGCAGCTTATGCTCCTTGCCTTCACGCCAGATACGCATTTCAAGCCATTCGGACAGGGCATTCACGACCGATACACCCACGCCGTGCAGGCCGCCCGACACCTTGTAGGAATTCTGGTCGAACTTCCCGCCCGCATGGAGCTGGGTCATGATGACCTCGGCCGCCGAAACGCCTTCCTCATCATGGATGGCGACCGGAATACCTCGGCCGTTGTCGACGACCGTCACGGACCCGTCCGGGTTAAGCGTGACATTGACCGTGTCGCAATGCCCGGCGAGGGCTTCGTCGATCGCGTTGTCGACGACCTCGTAGACCATGTGATGCAAACCGGAACCGTCATCGGTATCGCCGATATACATGCCCGGGCGTTTGCGCACCGCGTCCAGTCCGCGCAACACCTTGATCGAATCAGCGCCATACTCGGCCTCTTCGGTGTTGACCACTGCGTCCGGCTCTGCGGCCGACGCTGTGGCCTCGGGGGTTTCGGGGGTATCGCTCATGGCGAGTCTCCTGTAACCGGCGCGACGGCGCCGGCGTTCACTTCAAAAATCTGCGCGTCTGCGCCAAAGGCCTCAAACAAGCTGCGGTCGGTCCCGGTCAACCAGGCCTGCGCACCAAGCGACAGAATGCGTTCTGCCAGCGCGGCACGGCGCTCCTGATCAAGATGGGCGGCCACCTCATCCAACAGCAGGACCGGTGCGGCCCCGCGTGTGAGGCCCAGCAAATGGGCGTGGGCCAGGACGATGGCGATCAGCAGCGCCTTCTGCTCACCCGTTGAACACAGGGCCGCGGCCATATCCTTGTCGTGATTGTGGACAACGAGATCGCTGCGGTGGGGTCCATGCAAGGCCCGCCCGGCATCCGCATCACGCGCGCGTCCCGCCGCAAGAGTGTCCCGCAAACGATCCTCGGCTTCGAGTGCCGGCGCGGCGGCAAGCCAGGCCTCAACCTCTCCCTCGAACGCCAGTCCCGCGCGCGGGAAAGGTCGTGTACGTGCGTCGGCGTCCGCGGTGATTGCCGCATCCAGACGCGCCACCACCTCGCGCCGCGCGGCGGAAATCGCGATGCCTGTCGTCGCCATCGTTTCTTCTTCGGCCGCGAGCCACACACTGTCGCCGGAACCTTCGCGCAAGAGCTTCTGGCGCCCGCGTGTGGCCTGCTCGTAAACAGCGATACGGCGGGCATGTTCGGGGTCGAAGCCATAGACCATACGGTCGACGAACCGCCGCCGTCCGCTGCCACCTTCCATGAACAATCGGTCCATGTCGGGAGCGAGCCAAATCATGCTGAGCCGCTCGGCGAACGCCGCTTGACCACGAGCCGGCTCACCATCGATCCGGACTGCGCGTCGGGCCGATCCGCCGTTCGGGCTTGCTTCCATCCCGGTACCGAGCGCCACCACGCCATCTCGACCTTCCACGCGGGCAGCCACTGCCCAGGATGATGCCGCGGCGCCGGCGTGAACGCGTGCGACGTCAGGCAGTGCCGCTCGACGAAGCCCGCGGCCCGGCGCCAAAAAAGACAGAGCCTCAAGCAGATTGGTCTTGCCCGCACCATTGGCGCCGGTCAGCACGACGGGCGATGGCCCGATATCCAGGCGTAGCGCTGCATAGCTTCTGAAATTTGTCAGATCCAGACGCGCGACATGGCCCGGCGCCCGCAATACGTCGCCTGTTTGAGCGCCAGTTCCGATCACCGGCCTGTCGTCGAGCGTCATCGATACCACGCGCGGCTAAACGCGCATCGGCATGAGGACATAAAGTGCGCTGTCGTCTCCGCTATCGCGCACGATCGTCGGCGATGATGCGTCCGCCAGAACGAATTCCGCATTGTCGTTTTCGATCTGGGCGGTGATGTCGAGCAGGTAGCGCGAGTTGAAGCCGATTTCGATTTCGGTCTCGTCGTAAGCCACTTCGAGCTCTTCGGACGCGCTGCCGTTCTCCGCGCTCGTTGCCGACAGGGTCAACTGACCCGGCCCGACGGCAAGCTTGATGGCGCGGCTCTTTTCCGACGAGATGGTCGAGACCCGGTCCACCGCCTGAGCAAACGCGCCCCGGTCAACGGTGAGAATTTTGTCATTGTCCTTCGGGATCACGCGTTCGTAGTCGGGGAACGTCCCGTCGATCAGCTTCGATGTCAGCACCGCATCATCAAACGTCATGCGAATACGTGTGTCGGACAGCGCAATCTCGATCGGATCGGTGGTTTCCTCGATCAGCTTGCGCAGCTCGCCGATCGCCTTGCGTGGCACGATGACACCGGGAATGCCGTCGCCGCCATCGGGCATCGGCAACTGTACCCGCGCCAACCGATGTCCATCGGTCGCCACGGCCCGCAGGACATTCGTCCCGTCCTGGTCTGCAGCATGCAAAAAGATGCCATTGAGGTAGTAGCGGGTTTCCTCGGTCGACACCGCAAAACGCGTGCGATCGACCAACGTGCGCAATTCTTCTGCCTCAAGGGTGAAGGTATGCGGCATGTCACCGCCACTCATGGTCGGAAAATCCTCGACCGGGAGGGTCGCCAGATTGAACTTCGACCGGCCGGCCCTGATCAGCAACTGGCCGGCGGCAGCATCGGTCTCGATCTCGACCTGTGCCCCGTCGGGAAGTTTGCGCACGATATCGTAGAGCGTGTGCGCGGGTGCGGTGGTCGAGCCCTCCTGATCGGTCTCGGCCGGGACAGTCTCATTGATCGCGAGATCCATATCGGTCGCGCTCAGTGTCAAACTGCCATTTTTCCCGTCCAGAAGAACATTGGCGAGAATCGGGATCGTGTTGCGTCGCTCAACAACGCTTTGGACATGCGCCAATGCCTTGAGGAACGTCGCACGCTCGATGGTCAGTTTCATTCTTTGTCGGTCCTTTTTGGCCCCGGATGCGGCTCCCCGGAATGGGGTGTAACGCGGGTTGCGACGCGGTTTGACTCACTTGTCGCGAGCGCCCGGAAATCCGGGAAATCTGGGCAAAATCTGAAGTGTTAAGAGTATAGCAAATACGGCCTGATTCGACAGGCAAATCGCCCCCGGAACGCTTACGCGTACGGGCGAAAAATTGCTTCTATTTCAGTATCTTACAGAACGGCTGGGAAAGCGGTGCTCAGATTTCGAGCATCCGGCGCAGCAACTCAACATCTTCGTTGAATCCGGCGTCGCCCGCGCGCAACTCCTCGACCTTGCGAACCGCGTGCATGACCGTGGTGTGATCGCGCCCACCGAACTTACGCCCGATCTCCGGCAACGAACGCGATGTCAGCTGCTTGGCCAAATACATCGCGACCTGTCGTGGGCGTGCGACGGCGCGCGCGCGACGTGCCGAGTGCATGTCTGCCAGACGGATGTTGAAATGCTCGGCCACGCGCTTCTGGATTTCCTCGATCGTCACGCGCCGGTCATTGGCACGCAGCAGGTCGTGGAGGACATCCTGGGTCGTCTCGAGCGTCACAGGCCGGCCCACGAGCGTGGTGTGCGCGACGATGCGATTCAGCGCGCCCTCGAGCTCACGCACGTTCGATGTGATTTTGTGGGCGAGGAACTCAAGCACCTTGTCGGGAATCTCGGCCCCGATATGCTCAGCCTTGGCCTGCAAAATGCCGAGGCGGAGCTCATAATCCGTCGGATGGATATCGGCCACGAGACCGCAACCAAGGCGGGATTTCAGCCGTTCTTCCATGCCATCGAGATCGGACGGCGACTTGTCGGCCGATACGATGATCTGCCGGTTCTGGTCCACCAATGCGTTGAAGGTGTGGAAGAATTCTTCCTGGGTCGAATCCTTGCCTGCGATGAACTGAATATCATCGATCATCAGCACGTCGACGGAGCGGAACTGCTCCTTGAAGTCCATGATCGTGCGGTAACGTAGCGCGCGGATGAACTGATACATGAACTTTTCGGCGGACATGTAGAGCACGCGGCGCTGGGGCTCACGCTCGGTGAGGTGCCAGGCGATCGCATGCATCAAATGGGTCTTGCCGAGGCCGACGCCGCCATACAGGAAGAGCGGGTTGAACGGGACCGACTTGGCCTCACCGACCCGGCGCGCGGCAGCATGGGCCAGCTCGTTGGAGCGCCCGACCACGAAGTTTCCAAATTTGAACCGCTCATCAAGAGCCGCGCGAATGTCGCCAATTCCGTTCTCGGGAGGATTTCCAGGGGTCGCCGCGGCGCCGGCAGCAACTTCGGAATCCCGCGGCGCAGCCTCAGATTCGATGCGCTGTGCCAGCGGTTGGCGCGGCGGGGCACCCGCCTGAATGATGGTCTGGGACGGCTCAACGATGATCTCGACCGACTGGACGGTATCATTTTCGCCCGCCCACAACTCGGTCAGGCGCGTGCCGTAATTCTGATCAATCCAATCACGCATAAAGCGCGTCGGCACCGCCACCCGCAGGCGACCAGCATTGAAATCTCCGAGTATCAGCGGCTTCAGCCAGCTGTTGAACGCAGCCTCCCCGACATCGGTGCGAAGCTTTGCGCGCACCCGGGTCCACTGCTCAGTCAGAGTTCCGTCGTTCTGCCCCCACTGCTCACTCATCTGGCGATAATCTCCGTGAACTCGACCACTTAAAAATCGCCGTGCGCCCTCCGCCAGGATCGGTCACGCGGCACTCAAATCACTGCCCGGCGACGGTGTCGACACACACCGTCTGTGGCAACTCGACGGACCAGTCATTGTCATGGGGACACACCCCAAGGACACGCAACCATCCACCCCCGCGCCACACGAGCACCAACGAACGAACCGGATAGAAGCGTCAAAATGTTGACAGGATCGAGAAAGAAGTCGCGGTGAAGACAAACGCACCCACCCGCGCATAAAAGACCAGATTTACTTATTTTTACTTACTATAACCGGTTTTTTACTGCTCCCAGACACAGCTTACCCCTTAGAGACTTAGTTGTATTTTTTCCAACCCAGTCTCTTGAAATCCTCTTCTGTATTTATCCGATAATCCGCTGACCGAGTATTTATTTTTACTACATACTCGGTCCCACGAGGCAAGACAGAACATAGCGTGAGAGGTCAGGACTAGCAACTGGTCAAAAGGTCGAATCGACAAAAAAACACGAAAATTTCGCGCGTCGGTCAGCGACCATGCGCGCAAAGAAAAACCGCGCCTCAAGGGCGCGGTCGGTAAAAATGCTGACAGGATGGTTGGTTACGCCAAGGCCTTTATGCGGGCCGACAAGCGCGACAGCTTTCGCGATACCGTGTTGGCGTGCATCACACCTTTTTGCGCCCCGCGCTGCATTTCCGGCTGCGCTGCACGCAACGCGGCCGCGGCCGCCGGCTTGTCGCCTGCGGCGATCGCTGCCTCGACCTGCTTCACATGGGTGCGAATGCGCCCGATCCGGTTTCCGTTGATCAGGGCGCGGCGGTCATTGCGCCGAATGCGCACTTTTGCCGAATGATGATTGGCCATATTGCTTCTCGAAATCGATTGAGTGTTCGGGCGCGGTGTATAGACCCGGCCCGGGGGCCCGTCAAGGTCACAACGGACTGAAATATGAAGGAAATTGGCCGCGCCAGGCGCGGTCCGCTCCCCGGTCCCTACTTATTTTTGAAGTTGGGTTGCCGCTTTTCGGCAAACGCCTCCATGCCTTCCTTCTGATCCTCAGTCGCAAAGGTCGAGTGGAACAGGCGCCGCTCGAAGCGCACCCCTTCGGACAGGGTGCTCTCATAAGCCCGGTTGACCGCCTCTTTGGCCATCATCACGACCGGCCGCGACAGGCCGCTGATCGTGTTCGCAGCCTGCATGGCCTCGTCCATCAGCGAATCCAGCGGCACCACCCGGCTGACAAGCCCCGCACGTTCGGCCTCCTCGGCATCCATCATGCGCCCGGTCAAAACCATTTCCATCGCCTTCGACTTACCCACAAAGCGCGTCAGGCGCTGGGTGCCGCCGGCGCCGGGTATCGTGCCGATGGTGATCTCGGGCTGACCGAATTTCGCGTTGTCTGCCGCGATAATGAAATCACACATCATTGCCAGTTCGCAGCCGCCACCCAGGGCATATCCGGCCACCGCCGCCACAACGGGCTTTCGGCAGGTGGTCACCCGCTCCCAGCCAACCGTGATGAAGTCTTCGAGATAGGCATCCATATAGGATTTATCCGCCATCTCCTTGATGTCGGCGCCTGCGGCAAAAGCCTTCTCCGACCCGGTGAGCACAATGGCGCCGATATTTTCGTCCGCCTCGAACGCATCGAGCGCCTGCCCCAGTTCCGCGACCAGCGCATCGCACAGGGCATTCAGGGCCTTGGGCCGATTCAGCCGGACGACGCCGACATGGCCTTGTGTTTCTACTTCAATATTTTCATAGGCCATGATGGGCCTCCTCGATCTGACGTTTGATTTGAGTTCGAATTCCGCGTTCTCCGCCCGGCGCCCCCCTTATGAGGTGTGTGCGCTTATGGCGCGCTGGGCGCGATGGCGAAGCGGACGACAATGATGCCTTCCCTCGTTTCCAATTCCATGCGCAGCGTCTCTCGGCCACGCGTCCAGATGTGTTCGCCACCCGGCTGCCAACCCAGAGCCGGCAGGGTCTCGGCGTAGAAGACACGCACATCGGCCGGCTCCGCACGCCCGCTCGCCACGGCCTGGACAATTCGGCCCTCGGGCTTGTCAAAGGCCACCCGTGCATCCGCATCCTCGACCAGACCGGGCGCTAAGGGAAGATCATCGACATCTGCGAGATAGACCGGTCCCTGTGCTGCCGCAGGTGCGACCAGCAACAGTGACAAGAGCATCACCGCAACAGGCGGGAGCATTTTTGTGCAAAGCAACATGAAGCCGCTCTTAGCTCACCGTTGCTGCCGAGAGCAATAGAAAGTGGACCGGCCGGACTGGACAATCCGGCTGATCGCGCAATCCTCGATGCCGGCCTCGACGCATTTGGTGCAGGCCTCGCCCGCCCGGTCATAGACGGCCCAGCGATGCTGGAAATAGCCGAGCTCCCCGTCTGTCTGGACATAGTCTTGCAGCGAGGACCCGCCGGCTTCGATCGCTTCTGTCAGTACGTCGCAAACCGCGCCAACGAGCCGTTCCGCGCGCCCACCCGCAATCGTATGGGCGCTGCGCCGGGGACTGACACCGGCACGCCACAGGGCCTCACAGGCATAAATATTGCCAATTCCGGCCACGACCCGCTGATCGAGCAGTGCGGCCTTGATCGGCGTCCGCTTGCCGCGCAACACACCCGCCAGATAGTCAGGCGAGAAATCTGCCGACAGGGGCTCGGGACCAAGCCCACGCAGATGCGGGCTGTCCGCCTCACCATCCGGCGCAATCAGATCCATGAACCCGAACCGGCGGGTGTCGTTGTAGATGATCCGCCCGCCATCCTCGGCTTCGACCAGGACATGGTCATGCTTCTCTGGCAGTGCCCAGCCGGAATTGTGCCCGGCCTGGCCCGATGATGCCGCCGCACCTGGCGTGACGGTGAACCGTCCCGACATGCCCAGATGGGCAAGCCATGTCTGGCCGCTGTCGAGGCGGATGAGAATATATTTCGCGCGCCGGACCACCTCGGTCACGGTGCGGCCGGTCAGGCTGTCGGCAAAGCCCTCGGGAAACGGAAAACGCAGGTCGGGACGGCGCAGTTCGACCCGGGTAAGGCGCCTGCCTTCCAGCGCGGGGCGCAGGCCCCGCACGACGGTCTCGACTTCGGGTAATTCGGGCATATCGGCATCCGGCAGCGGATCTCAGACGCGCCAGTCTTATCATGCACAAAGTGAGAGGGCGGCTTTTCTTTTGCCGCTTGAGGCCCTCGTCCGATATGTTCCCCCCGCTATGCGCGAACCTGGCCCGAAATCGCCGCACGACACCACGCATTTTGGCTTCGAGGACGTCCCCGTCTCGGAGAAGAGCGGGCGTGTGCGCGATGTCTTCTCATCCGTCGCCGGCAACTACGACCTGATGAACGACCTGATGAGCATGGGGGTGCACCGATTCTGGAAGTCGGTATTCGTCGGCATGGTCGCCCAGCGTCCAAATTTACAGGTCCTTGATGTGGCCGGCGGCACCGGCGATATCGCGTTTCGCATCCGCGAGAAGGCGCGGCCCGGCACCCGCATCACGGTCTGCGACATCAACGCCGACATGCTCACGGTCGGCCGAGACCGCGCGATCGACCGCGGAATCCTCGGACGCGACGAAGGCGTACGCTGGGTCTGTGGCGACGCCGAAGCACTTCCCGCACCGGATTCGAGCTACGACGCCTATACGATCGCCTTCGGCATGCGCAACGTGACAGACATCCCCGCGGCCCTGGCCGAAGCCCGGCGCGTCCTGCGCCCCGGCGGGCAATTCCTCTGCCTCGAATTCAGCCAGGTCGTGCTGCCCGTCCTCGACCAGATCTACGACCGCTACTCGTTTTCTGTCCTGCCGTGGCTCGGCAAACGGGTCGCCCGAGACGAGGCCGCCTACCGGTATCTGGCCGAAAGCATCCGGCAATTCCCGGACCAGAACAGTTATCGCGACATGATCCGCGCGGCAGGGCTTGAGGCCGTGCGGGTTCGCAACTTGTCGGGCGGAATCGCCGCCATTCACTCTGCACGCCGGATCTGAGCCGCGATGTTACTGCCATGCTGAGGGCCCTGCGAAACATCTTCCGGCTGATCGCGATCGCACGCACGCTGGCGCGTTACGACGCGCTGTTCCCCGCGGACTGGCTGCCGGCCACCGGCGGCCTGGTCTTTGCCGCGCGCGTCTTGTCCGGCTTCCGTACCGCTCCCGGCATCCGCGACCTGCGCCCCGGCGTACGCCTCGCCCGCGCCCTCCAGGATCTCGGCCCCAGTTTCATCAAGTTCGGGCAAATGCTGAGCACGCGTCCCGATTTGGTGGGCGAGAGCATCGCCGATGACCTGTCGAGCCTGCAAGACCGGTTGCCACCATTCTCAAGCACCGAAGCACGCGCCGCCATCGAGGCCGAATTCGAATGCTCGGTCGACGACATGTTCGTGCATTTCGATGACACGCCCGTGGCGGCGGCATCGATCGCACAGGTTCATTTCGCCCGGATTCGCGTGGCCACCCCAGACGCGGCAGACGGGGCCGACGCGGAGAACGAAGCGGACACCTCACCGGGCGAGCCCGAAACGCGCGACGTCGCCGTCAAGGTCCTGCGGCCGGGCATCGAGCGCGCCGTGGAACGCGACCTGGATCTGTTCCGCTGGATCGCCGACATCGCCGAGACCACCCAGCCGCGCCTGCGGCGCCTCAAGCCGGTGGTTGCGGTCGAGACCTTCGCCGAAAGCCTGCGCTGGGAGATGGACCTGCGCATGGAAGGTGCTGCCGCATCGGAACTGCAGAGCAATTTCGAAGACGACCCGATGTATGTCGTCCCGACGATCGATTGGGAGCGCACAGGGCGCCGGGTTCTGACCACCGAATGGATCGACGGGATTCCGGTGCATGACACCGAGGATCTGATCGCGGCGGGCCATGACCTCGAGGCGATCGTGCGCAAGGCATCGGAATCCTTCTTCCTGCAGGTCTTTCGCGACGGGTTCTTCCACGCCGACATGCATCCCGGAAACGCCTTCGTGCGCGCCGACGGCGCCTTGTGTGTCGTCGATTTCGGGATCATGGGGCGGATCGACCGGCGCACGCGCTATTTCCTGGCCGACATGCTGCTCGGTTTCGTCACCGGCGACTACGAACGCGTCGCGGATGTACATTTCCAGGCGAACTACGTCCCATCCAGTACGGACCGTCTCGTGTTTCAACAGGCGATCCGGGCGATCGGCGAGCCGATTTTCGAACGCCCGCCCAGTGAAATCTCCATCGCCCGGCTGCTGGCGCAGCTGTTCCAGGTTTCCGAGCGGTTCGACATGGAGGCACAGCCCGAACTCCTGCTGTTGCAGAAGACCATGCTGCTGGCCGAAGGGGTCGGCCGGCGCCTCGCGCCGGAGCTGAACATGTGGCACCTGGCGTTGCCGCTGGTCGAGGAATGGATGCGCGAGCATCGTGGCCCCGAGGCGCGGCTTGCCGAGATGACCGCCGACGTGATCCATGCCGCCATACGGCTGCCCAAGGCCGTCGAGGCGATCGAGCAGGCCGCCACCCGCATCGCCGACGGTGAAGTCCGGCTCAATCTCGGACGCACCGGGACGCCCCAATGGCCCGTCTGGGTGGCGCTGGCGGTGCTCACGGGCCTGATTCTCGCAGAAATCCTGGGCTGACCCGCATCGACACGCCGCTATTGCCGCGAACAGCGAAAACCCTATCTATCTACATATATTTCTCGTAGTTTGTGCGTTCGCCCCATGAAGTGAGCAGGAAGTGGAGAATCTCCCCATGTTGCATGGCAAACGGGTCCTGCTGATCGTCAGCGGTGGCATTGCCGCCTATAAGAGCCTCGAGCTCGTCCGACGCCTGCGCGATCGCGGCGCGGCCGTGCGCTGCGTGCTGACCCGCGGCGGGTCGCAGTTCGTCACGCCCCTGTCCCTGGCCGCCCTGAGCGAGGACAAGGTCTATACCGAGCTCTTCTCCCTGACCGACGAAGCGGAGATGGGCCATATCCAGCTCTCGCGCGATGCAGACCTGCTGGTCGTGGCGCCTGCGACCGCCGACATCCTCGCCAAGATGACCCATGGGCAGGCCGACGATCTGGCCTCTACCGTGCTGCTCGCGACCGACAAGGACGTCATGGTCGCACCGGCGATGAATGTCCGGATGTGGGAACATGCCGCCACCCAGGCCAATCTCGAGACCCTGCGCCAGCGCGGCGTCCATGTGATCGGCCCCGAGGAGGGCGACATGGCCTGTGGCGAGTATGGCCTCGGGCGCCTGTCGGAACCCGACGACATCGCCGTCGCGGTATCGGATTTTTTTCAATCTAGCGCTCCGCTCTCGGGCCGGCGGGCGCTCGTCACCAGCGGCCCCACCCATGAGCCGATTGATCCGGTCCGCTACATCGCCAATCGCTCGTCGGGCCTACAGGGCCATGCGATCGCCGCAGCGCTGGCCAGCAGGGGCGCGGCCACCACGCTCGTCTCGGGGCCGACAAACCTGCCCGACCCACCCGGGGTGACAATTGTCCGTGTCGAGAGCGCGCGCGACATGCTGGCGGCCTGTGAGGCCGCCCTGCCCGCCGATGTTGCCGTCTGTGCGGCCGCCGTCGCCGACTGGCGGGTCGCCCGGGAAGCAGACGAGAAACTCAAGAAGAACGGCGCCGGACCGCCCAGCCTGGAGATGGCGGAGAATCCCGACATTCTCGCGACCCTCGCCGCAGCGACGAACACTCGGCCAAGTCTTGTCATCGGCTTTGCCGCAGAGACCGAACAGGTGGTCGAACATGCCCGCGCCAAGCGCGACCGCAAGGGCTGCGACTGGATCCTCGCCAACGACGTGTCACCCGGTACAGGCACATTTGGCGGCGAAAACAACACGATTCATCTGGTCAGCGCCGACGGGGACGAAGACTGGCCGCGTATGTCCAAGGCCGACGTCGCCAACCGTCTGGCCGACCGTATTGCAGCGACGCTGACGACAGATAGTGGAGACAAGTGAATGAGCGGACCGGTTGAAGTTGCGGTCACCCGATTGCCTCACGGGGCCGATCTGGAGCTGCCCTCCTACGAAACCGACGACGCCGCCGGCATGGATTTGCGTGCCGCGGTCACCGACGATGTGGTGCTGGCACCGGGCGAACGCGCGCTGATCCCCACGGGCCTGGCAATCGCGCTGCCGTCGGGCTACGAGGCCCAGGTGCGGCCACGCTCGGGCCTGGCGCTGCGCAGCGGCATTTCGCTGGTGAACACGCCGGGAACCATCGATGCGGATTATCGCGGCGAAGTCGGGGTCATCGTGATCAATCACGGCACCGAGGCCTTCACCGTGGACCGGGGCATGCGGATCGCCCAAATGATGATCGCACCCGTGACCCAGGCCCGCTGGCGGGAGACCGACAATCTGTCCGACACCGCGCGCGGCGCCGGGGGCTTCGGCTCGACCGGCACGGCCGACAAAAGCAAAACCTAGAAGAGCCAGACCATGTTCCGATTGTCGCGAAAAACCCTGTTCGCCATCGAGGCCGTCCTCGACATCGCGTACCACGCCGGGCCTGCCCCGGTACAAAGCCGGGAGATCACGCGCCGCCAGGGCATTCCGCGGCGCTATCTCGAGCAAGTTCTGCAGAATCTCGTGCGGGCCGGCGTCCTGACCGGCGTCCGGGGCCCGCGCGGCGGCTACCGGCTGGCCCGTGAGCGCCGTCGCATCACGCTGGCCGATATCGTCACGGTGATCCTCGAGATGGAGGCGCGCGACGATCCCACAGACGCCGACGACGGCTCGCCGCTGGGCACCCAGGTCGTGCGGCCCCTGTGGCGCGAGATGGCCGAGGATTGCATGGAGCAACTCCAGAAGATTACGATCCAGGACCTCTGCAACCGCGCCCGCGATGCCGGCGTCGAGAGCGAAGAGCCCGAACGCGTCGACTACACGATCTAGTTGAAGACCAAACCCGAATTTTACGGAATCCCACATCATGTCCACCGCCGATCAGAACCACCCTGCCGAGTTCCGCGGCCGCATCTATGATTCGGTCGTCGACACGATCGGCGCCACGCCGCTGGTGCGCATCCCGCGCCTCGCCGAAGCCGAAGGCTGTAAGGCCGACCTGGTGGCGAAGCTCGAATTCTTCAACCCGCTCGCCTCGGTCAAGGACCGGATCGGCAACGCGATGATCTCGGCCGCCGAGGCCGAGGGCAAGATCGGCCCCGGCTCGGTGATCGTCGAGCCGACCTCGGGCAACACAGGCATCGCGCTGGCCTTCGTCTGCGCCGCACGTGGCTATCGCTGCATTCTGGTGATGCCCGATTCCATGTCCCAGGAGCGGCGCAAGATGCTGGCCCTGCTCGGCGCGGAGTTGATCCTCACCCCGGCCGCCGACCGCATGCCCGGCGCCATCGCCAAGGCCCAGGAAATCGTCGACACGACCGACAACGCGATCATGCTGCAGCAGTTCCAGAACCCGGCGAACCCCGAGGTCCATCGGCAGACCACGGCGGAGGAAATCTGGAAAGACACCGGCGGCGCGGTCGATGTGTTCGTGGCCGGCGTGGGCACCGGCGGCACGATCACCGGCACCGCCGAGGTGCTGAAAGAACGCAATCCAAACCTGCATGTCGTCGCCGTCGAGCCCGAGGACAGCGCGGTCCTGTCGGGCGGCCCGGCCGGGCCCCATATGCTCCAGGGGATCGGCACCGGCTTCGTGCCGGACATCCTCAACACGAAGATCTACGACGAGGTCTTGCCGATCGCCAACGAGACCGCCTTCGTCACGGCCCGAAAGCTGGCCCGGATCGAGGGCATCCCGGTGGGCATTTCCTCCGGCGCCGCGCTGGCCGCGGCAATCGAAGTCGGCTCGCGCGACGAGATGGCGGGCAAGCTGATGGTCGTGATCCTGCCATCCTTTGCCGAGCGCTATCTCTCCACCGCGCTGTTCGAGGGGCTGTAAAAGGCCGTTCATGGAACGCACCCCATGGAACTAAACGACGAGCAGTTTCATCGCTACGCCCGCCACCTGATCCTCGACGAGGTCGGTGAAGAAGGGCAGGAGAAGCTGCTTGAGTCCCGCGTGCTGGTCGTCGGCGCCGGCGGGCTGGGTGCACCCCTGCTCATGTATCTCGCGGCAGCCGGCGTCGGCACGCTGGGCATCGTCGATGACGACGAGGTCGACCTGACCAATCTCCAGCGCCAGATCGTCCATGCGACCGGATCTGTCGGCCGGCAGAAGACTGAATCCGCGAAAGACACGCTGGCCGCGCTCAACCCGGGCATCGACGTCGTTACCCACGACCTGCGCCTCGATGCCGGGAATGCCGACGAGATCCTCGCGGGCTATGATCTCGTCGCCGACGGGTCGGACAATTTCGAGACGCGTTATCTGCTGAACGATCTTTGCTATCAGGCGGGGATCCCGCTGGTCGCGGCCGCGATGCTGCGCTTCGAGGGCCAGCTCTTCACCTTCCGGCGTAACGACGCAGCACCGACCGCCTGCTACCGCTGCATCTTCCCTGAAGCACCGCCGGCCGACCTGGTGCCGCGCTGCGAGGAGGCCGGGATTCTCGGCGCACTCGCGGGTGTGATGGGGTCGCTGCAGACAACCGAGGTGCTCAAGGAGCTGCTCGGGCTCGGCGAGAGCCTGGCCGGCCGGATGCTGATCTATGACGCCCTGAACACCGGGTTTCACACGATCAACGTACCCCACAATTCCGAATGCGAAGTCTGCGGCACGCCGCACAGCTAAACGGCCGCTAGAACATCGTCTCCAGCACCCGGTCGGGCGGCGTGTGGCCGTCCACGAAGGTGCGGATGTTGATCACCACCTTCTCGCCCATCTCCTGGCGTCCCTCGATCGTGGCGGAGCCGAGATGGGGCAGCAGCAGCACATTGTCGGCCGCCATCAACCGCGGATCGACGGCGGGCTCATGCTCGAACACGTCGAGGCCGGCGCCGGCGATCTGCCCGGCTTCGATCATGTCGCCCAGCGCGCGCTCGTCGATCACCTCGCCGCGCGAGGTGTTGACGATAAATGCATGAGGCTGGAGCAGCGCGAGACGGCGGCGTGAAAGCAGGTGATAGGACGCGGGCGTGCGCGGGCAGTTGACCGACACGATATCGACCCGCGCCAGCATCTGGTCGAGGGATTCCCAATAAGTGGCGTCGAGTTCATCGACAATGTCGGGATGGGCCGGACGGCGGTTGTGGTAGTGGATATTGAGGCCGAAGCCCCTGGCGCGGCGGGCCAGCGCAGTTCCGATCCGGCCCATGCCGATGATCCCCAGGCGCTTGCCCCAGATCCGGCTCCCCGGCAGCAGCGTCGGCGCCCAGCCCTGCCAGTCATCCGATCGGATCAGCTGCGCGCCTTCATACAGCCGGCGTGGCACCGCCAGGATCAGCGCCATGGTCATGTCGGCCGTGTCCTCGGTCAGGACGCCCGGCGTGTTGGTAACGGTAATGCCCCGCTCGCGGGCGGCGGGCAGGTCGATATTGTCGACGCCATTGCCGTAGTTGGCGATCAGCTTCAGCCGTTCACCGGCCGCGCCGATCAGCCGGGCGTTGATATGGTCGGTCACGGTCGGCACGAGCACGTCGGCTTCCTGCATGGCCGCCACCAGTGCGGCCTCGCTCATCGGCGTGTCGGCATCGTTCAGGCGCGTGTCGAACAGCTCCTTCATCCGCGCTTCCGTGGCCTCCGGAAGCCGGCGCGTTACGACGACAATGGGCTTGTTGTCCGACATGTCCCCCCTGACAGGCGCCCCGCCGATCCCGGTTTCCCGTTCATGCTCCGGCGCCATCTCTCCCAGCCCCGATTATCGCGGAAGCCCCCCGGTACGCAAGGGCGTGCGCAAGCGGGCCCGTGCATTTCCCGCGCTTGACCTGTGCGGCCCCCTCGGATAGACGGCTAGGCATGGTGTTTCGGCCCCTTACCGCCCTCCTCGGCCTGTTCGCAATCATGGCGTTTGTCGTGATTGCCCCCGAACCCGCGGCCACCCAACAGACCACCGCCGCGCCCACCGCCGCTGCGAATCCTTCCGGCTTGCCGATCCCGCGCTGGGTAAGCATCCGTGCCCGGGAAGCCAATCTGCGCACGGGGCCCGGTGCGCGTTATCCGATCGACTGGGTGTTGCAACGGCGCTCGCTGCCGGCCGAGGTGGTCGGCGAGTTCGAGAACTGGCGCCAGATCGAGGTCCAGGACGGGACCGTGGGCTGGGTCCACAAGTCGATGCTCTCGGGCAAGCGGATGGCCACGGTGACGGCTGCACGTGTGCGGATCCTGCAAGCGCCGGAGGAAAAGGCACCCGTGGCGGCATTCGTCGAAGACGGCGTGATCGTCGCGCTGGACGGTTGCGAGGCGACCTGGTGCCGCATCTCCATCGAGAGCCACGGCGTCGAGGGCTGGATCGCCCGGTCCGCGCTCTGGGGGATTTACGACGGCGAAGCCGTCAAACGCTAAAAAACCCCGCACAAGACGATTCGAATTGAGTCTCAGTAGGCTACCGACTGATCCTAACAATCCACACGAAAATCAGTCACAGAGCGCACACCTGTAAACTGTTGGAATCAAACCAAACCCGGATTTGGACCAATTAGGGCTCAGGCGTCGAAATCGCCCGCCAATTCGCCCCGCACATCCTCGGTCAGGATGGTCATATGGGCATAATCTGGATGGGTGAAACCCAGGGTGATTTCGCCGCCTGACGTCCCAAACGCGGCGACCTGCGCATCGGTGAACGGGAAGTGGATGAACTGCACCGAGCTCGCCTTGCCGTCGGCGTTCGTGCGATCCACATCGGCCTCGGGCACGCCCATGATCGTCTCACCGGCAAATTTCAGGAAGGCCGTTTCCTCGACCCCGCCGAGTTTGGACAAGACCATCTTGCGACGCACTTCGTCGTCGATCTCGAACATCACCGTGGCGACGAGCTCGCGGCCGTTCGGGATCAGCGGGTTGTAGGCAGACAATTCGTCGTCGATCTGCGCCTCGCCGCCGCGCTCGATGAACAGCATCTCATGGATCTGGTGCCACATCGTCGCGTAGCACTCGAAATAGGCCGTGGCGTAGGGGCCCAGTTCGACGCGCCGCTTTTTCTTGCGAGCAACGAGCGCGGCGCGCCGGTCTTTACGGGTCCGGCCATACTCTTCCATGTCGATGAGATCGTCACGGGTGATCGCATGCGGTGTGGTCGCGGACATCGTTCGTCTCCGGGTCTAGGAACTGAGTTCGGGCGCGAGCCCATAGGCGAGCGCGAAAAGCTCGACGGGATGATAGCTGCGGGCCGGCGCGGTCTCGTCCGCATCGAGTTGTTTCTCGATGCCCTGCAAGATGTGGTCGGCCGCCAGCGGGCATTCGGACACGATATACCGGCTCTCCTTGGCCTGGCGCACAACCGGTCGGCCCACCTTGATCGCGGTCTCAAAATTATCCTTCATGATACCCCAGGATCCGCCATGGCCCGAGCAACGCTCGATCACCTTGAGGTCGGCATCCGGGATCAACCGCAGCATTTCCGCGGCTTTCTGGCCCATATTCTGGGCCCGTGCGTGGCAGGCCATGTGCAGCGCCACCGGCTCGGGCAGGGCCGACAGGCCGTCGACCAGCCCCTCTTTCCTGGCGATGTCGACGATGTATTCGGTGATATCCCGGGTCGCCGCCGACAGGGCCTTCACATTGTCGTCGTCGGGCAGAATCAGCGGCCATTCGAACTTCATCATCAGGGCGCAGGACGGCGTCAGCGCGATGATGTCTTTGCCCGCATCCACATGGGGCCGGAACGCCGCCGCCACGGTCCTGGCCATGGCCGACACTTCGTCGAGCTGCCCCTGTTCGAGCTGAGGCATGCCACAACAGCTCGGGTGCAAGGCGGTGCTTGCCACGCCGTTACGCGCGAGGATCCGCTGCGCGAGGACACCCGTGTCGGGCTTGTTGTAGTTCACGAAACAGGTCGCATAGAGCACGGCCTCGCGCCCATGGGCCGGCGCGTCGGCGTTGACCGCCGGCGGCGCATTCTCGGCCTGGCGGACGAATGTTTTCGATGCCGGCACATATTTCGGCAGATCGGCCTCGCGGTGAACCCCGGCGATCTTTTCGATCAGCGGCCGTGTCAGCTTGTTGCCACGATCCGAGCCCCAGTTGGCCAAACCCGCCATCTTGCCGGCGATCCGGCCGTTCCGGTCGGTCTGGATCAGCTGCTTCTCGTTCCACGCGACGCCGTCCCGTTTCGTCTCGACCGCGCGGTAGCGCAGCATCAGATGCGGGAAGTCCAGGTTGAATTCATGGGGCGGCACATAGGGACATTTGGTCATGTAGCACATGTCGCAAAGCGTGCAGGCGTCCACGACCGGCTTGAAATCGGCGCTGTCCACGCTGTCGAGTTCACCGGATTCGGAGTCATCGATCAGGTCGAACAGGCGCGGAAAGGAATCGCAAAGATTGAAGCAGCGGCGACAGCCATGACAGATGTCGAAGACCCGGCGCAGCTCCTCGTCGAGCTTGGCCTCATCGAAGAAGTCCATCTCCTCCCAGCCCAACGGGTGGCGGGTCGGCGCGTCGAGGCTGCCCTCGCGCGGGGTCGCACCTTCATCCATGCTGCCGCTTTCGTCCGTCATTGTCCCCTGTCTCCACCTGTGTCGGGGCACAACTTCCCCGCAGCCTGCCCGCCATATTCGCGCAGCTGGAAATCAAATCCACTCAAAACATAAAAGCCTGGGTCGCCGCGCTATGCCGGCGACCCCGGATATAATCAGTCGAGCTCGTCGAGCGCCTTCTGGAAGCGGCCCGCATGGCTCTTTTCAGCCTTGGCAAGCGTCTCGAACCAGTCGGCGATCTCGTCATGACCCTCTTCACGCGCGGTGCGCGCCATGCCGGGGTACATGTCGGTGTACTCGTGAGTCTCACCGGCAACCGCAGCCTTGAGGTTGTCCGAGGTCGGTCCGATGGGCTGGCCCGTGGCGGGATCGCCCGTTTCCTCGAGGAATTCGAGATGACCATGGGCATGGCCGGTCTCGCCCTCGGCGGTCGAGCGGAACACCGCGGCGACATCGTTGTAACCCTCGACGTCGGCCTTCTGCGCGAAATAGAGATAACGACGGTTCGCCTGGCTTTCGCCCGCGAACGCTTCCTTCAGATTGTCTTCGGTCTTGGAACCTTTGAGCGCCATCACACGCCTCCTTGAAATTGGTTTGTCCATCCGCCCGTTCATCCGGGCGGTTTACCTGTGCGGGCCGACCGTTCAACGCGTAACCGCCATCCCGGGAATTGCCTACCCCGCCAATATGACAATGATGGCAGAACGTGTCAATAGTTTGGAATTGTTCCAAACTAAATATTATCTTACTGAGAACAGGAAACTTATTAAGAACAACTATCGTTCGCGCGGCGCAACCGGACAATCACATCCACCCGCGCCACCACGGCGTCGGCGGGCGCTTCGGGCATTGCCGCGAGCGCGATCTGGTCGCCGGGAATATCCTGCAGCGCCCCATCATCCTCGTAGAAGAAATGATGGTGATCGGACACGTTGGTGTCGAAATAGGAACGCCCCGGCGCCACCACGACCTCGCGCAGCAAGCCGGACTCGGTGAACTGGTTGAGCGTGTTGTAGATCGTCGCCAGAGACACCTTGATGCCCTGCGCGCCCACCTCGCCATGGAGCTGTTCTGCCGTCACATGGCGATCGCCGGCGTCGAACAACAGCTTGCCCAGCGCGAGCCGCTGCCGGGTCGGGCGCAGGCCCGCATCCTTCAGCCGCCGCAGCGCGTCGGCATAGGGCCGTTCGCGGATATCGTCATGTGCGTTGCTCATGGGTCCAATATGGTTCTTTCGCGTGATATGTAAAGAGGAATCTCTCGAAACAAGCCCATAAGCCATTATACCAGATGGAACTTTACGCAAAAATACCCCACGAACACATTGATACGCAGACCTTTACCGACGCACCCATCAGTGTCAGGCTCTGTGAAATCACGACAAAATCTCTGTGGTTTTGTCCCCTAATTGCGGACAGTCCCAGGAACACCTGTTAGAACGGGCCAAATTTCCCTTCCAGAGCGTAAGAAGCGATTCGGGCATGAACGATTTCACTCAGAAATCCAGTTTCTCCTATGAAGACCTCATCCAATGCGGACACGGCAAGCTGTTCGGGCCGGGCAATGCGCAATTGCCGCTGCCGCCCATGCTGATGTTCGACCGGATCACCGAGATCACCGTCGATGGCGGTGAACACGGCAAGGGGTCGATCGTTGCCGAACTGGATATCAAGCCTGACCTCTGGTTCTACGACTGCCATTTCGAGGGCGACCCCATCATGCCCGGCTGCCTGGGCCTCGATGCGCTCTGGCAAATGCTGGGCTTCTTCCTCGGCTGGCAGGGCCTGCCGGGACCGGGCCGCGCGCTCGGCGTCGGGGAGGTCAAATTCGCCGGTGAAGTAAAGCCGGAAGGCAAGCTGCTGCGCTATCAGATCGACGTCAAAAAGGTCATCAAACGCGGCGTGGCCCTGGCCATCGCCGACGGCCGGGCGGAGCTCGATGGCGAAACGGTCTACACCACGGCCGGGCTGAAGGTCGGCCTGTTCCCGCCGAGCAAGGAGTAAGCCCATGAGCAACACCCCTATGAACGCGGGCGGATTGCGCAGAGTTGCGGTCACCGGACTGGGTATCGTCTCACCGATCGGCGCCAACGCCGCCGAAGTGACCGACAGCCTCAAGGCCGGCCGCTCCGGCATCGTCCATTGCGACACCTATGAAGAGATGGGCTTCCGCTCCCATGTGCATGGCGCGCCGGACGTGGATTTCGACAACCATATCGACCGCAAGCTGCGGCGCTTCATGGGCGACGGTGCGGCGTATAATTACATCGCCATGTCCGAGGCGATCGCCGATTCCGGCCTGACCGAAACCGACATCCATGACGAACGCACCGGCCTGGTCATGGGCTCGGGCGGTCCGTCCACATCGGCCATGGTTGAGGCGGCCGACACCGCACGCCAAAAGAGCCCGAAACGCGTCGGGCCCTATGCCGTACCCAAGGCCATGTGCTCGACCCTGTCGGCCAACATGTCCACCGCGTTCAAGATGCGCGGCCTCAGCTACTCCATCAGTTCGGCCTGCTCGACCAGCGCCCATTGCATCGGCAACGGCAGCGAGCTCATCCAGATGGGCAAGCAGGACGTGGTGTTCGCCGGCGGCGGCGAAGAGCTCCACTGGTCCCTCTCCGTGCTGTTCGACGCCATGGGCGCGCTGTCGTCCAAGTATAACGACACGCCCGAGCGGGCCTCGCGCCCCTATGACGTCAATCGCGACGGGTTCGTGATTGCCGGCGGGGCCGGTGTGGTCGTGCTCGAGGAAATGGAACGCGCCAAGGCGCGCGGTGCCAAAATTTACGGCGAGCTTATCGGCTACGGCGCCACCTCGGACGGCGTCGACATGGTCGCGCCTTCAGGCGAGGGCGCGGTGCGCTGCATGCGTATGGCCGCCGCCGGGCTGGGCGACCAGACGGTCGACTATATCAATGCCCACGGCACCTCGACCCCGGTCGGCGACATGATCGAGCTGGCGGCCATCAACGAGGTGTTCGGCGCGCAACGCCCGCATGTCGCCTCGACGAAGTCCCTCACCGGGCATTCCCAGGGCGCGACCGGTGCCCATGAGGCGATCTACTCGCTGCTGATGATGCAGCATGACTTCATCGCCGCCTCCGCGAATATCGAAGAGCTCGACCCCGACGCCGGTGACGCGGCCATCGTCACCCAGCGGATCGACAATGCCGGGCTCAACTGCGTGATGTCGAACAGCTTCGGATTCGGCGGCACCAACGCCACCCTCGCCTTCCAGCGCCACGACGGGTGATCCGATGGCCGATGCGCACGCACCTACCCCGGAACCAACCCCCGCAACCCTGAAACAGGCCGAAAGCATGGACGGACAACCCGCGACAGGAAGCCTGATGGCCGGCAAACGCGGCCTGATCATGGGTGTGGCCAACGATCATTCGATCGCCTGGGGCATCGCGCGTGCGGTCGCCGCCCAGGGTGCAGATCTGGCCTTCACCTATCAGTCGGATGCCTTCGCGCGCCGGGTCGGGCCGCTGGCGGAATCGGTCGATGCCGCCGCGATGGTCCAGTGCGATGCCTCGGACACCGCGAGCCTCGACAAGGCCTTCAACGCGATCTCCGACACCTGGGACAATATTGATTTCGTGGTCCACGCGATCGCCTACTCCGACAAGGAGGAGCTCAAGGGCCGCTACGTCAACACGAGCCAGGAAAACTTCCTGCAGACCATGAACATCTCCTGCTACTCGTTCACGGCGGTGGCCCAGCGCGCCGCGGCGATGATGAGCGAACAGGGATCGATCCTGACGCTCACCTACCACGGCGCCCAGGCCGTCATGCCCAATTACAATGTCATGGGGGTCGCCAAGGCCGCACTCGAGGCCTCGGTGCGTTATCTCGCCTCCGACCTCGGCCCCGACGGGGTGCGGGTCAACGCCATCTCGGCCGGCCCCATGCGCACGCTCGCGGGCTCCGCAGTCGGTTCGGCCCGACAGGTGTACAACTACAGCCGCGAGACCGCGCCCCTGCGGCGCAACGTGGTGCTCGACGATGTCGGCGGCGCCGGTCTGTACCTTCTTTCGGACCTGTCGAAGGCGGTCACCGGCGAAATCCACTATGTGGATTGCGGCTACAACACCATCGGCATGCCCGACCCGGCGGGACCGAACGGGGCGTAACGCACATTCGACAGACCCAAAGAAAAACGGCCCCGGAATTCCGGGGCCGTTTTCGTTTCGATACAGCTGTGTCGATCACACCACCAGCGACAGCCCGAAGAAGACCAGCGCCGACATGATCGCTGCGGCCGGCACGGTGATCACCCAGGCCGCGATGATCGTGAGGAAGTGCGAGCGGCGCACCAGCTTGCGGTGGCGCAGCACCTCGGGCGGCAGTGGCTCATCCTCTGCGTCGGCACTGGCGTTGCCCGAACGGCCGACCATCTCGCGCCGTTTCTTGCTGCGCTTGGTGTAATACTCACGGAAGAAGCCGACCCCGAAGACGGCACCAACGGCGATATGGGTCGAGCTGACCGGCAGGCCGAGCCAGGACGCGATGATCACCGTGATCGCCGCCGCCAGGGCCACGCAATAGGCGCGCATCGGGTTCATCTTGGTGATCTGGTCGCCGACCATGCGGATCAGTTTGGGCCCGTACAGGAACAGACCGAGGCTGATGCCGAACGCGCCGATCGTCATGATCCAGATCGGCACCTCCACCTTGCTGGCGATGTCGCCCGACTGGACCGTGCTCAGGATCGCGGCCAGGGGGCCGATCGCGTTCGCCACGTCGTTTGCACCATGAGCAAATGACAGCAATGCGGCTGAACAGATCAGCGGAATCCGGAACAGCACCCGGAGCGACTGGTTGCGGTTCTCCATGCCCTCGGACTGGCGGCGGATCAGCGGCCGCATGATCGCCCACACGGCTGCGAAGGTAACCAGCGCGATGATCGCGACCGTCGCCGTGTCGGGCCGCCAGATCCGCTTGAACCCCTTGATGGCGAGATACCAGGCGAACGCGCCGGCCATGATCGCCACCAGCATCGGCACCCAGCGCCGCGCCGCCGCGATCTTGTCTTCCTGATAGATCAGATTGACCTTGATGAAGGCGAGGAACGCCGCGGCGATGAGTCCGCCCAGCAGCGGCGAGATGACCCAGCTGGCGGCGATCGCGCCCATGGTGCCCCAATTGACGAGCTGGAACCCAACGGCGGCGATGCCCGCCCCCATGACGCCGCCGACGACCGCATGGGTCGTGGACACGGGCGCCCCGACGAGCGTGGCGAGATTGACCCAGAGCGCCGCTGCGATGAGTGCGGACATCATCGCCAGTACGAAGACGCTGGGATCATTCACGAGCGAGGGGTCGATGATCCCCTTGGAGATGGTGCTGACGACGTCGCCGCCGGCGAGCAGCGCGCCCGCGCTCTCGAAGACGGCGGCAATGACCAGGGCGCCGACCAGGGTGAGCGCCCGTGAGCCCACCGCCGGGCCCACATTGTTGGCCACGTCGTTGGCGCCGATATTCAGGGCCATATAACCGCCCAGGATGGCGGCGACAACGACGATGGCCGTGTCAGATGTCACACCCACCAATGCCGCAGCCAGCAGGGCCGACATGCCAAGGAACACGACGGCGATGCCATGGGCGCCCAAAGTGCCGCCCATCGTCCGTGTCGCAGCCTCGACATGGACGATCTTTTCCAGATCCTTGTCGAGGGATTGTTTGATCAGGCTCATCGGCCGTCCTTTCGGGTCAACTTGAAGCCGGTTGAATGCCTGGCGCGTCTGCACGCGTGGCATCCAGTTCGGCGAACAGAGCGTCCAATGCGTCGTCTTCGGCGATTTCCGCAAGCAGCCGCGCAACATCCCGGTCCCCGACAAGACCGGCGGCATCTGTCAGGGGCATCCACTTGCGGGCGCGCGTCTTTTGTTCGCGCCACGTCTCGCGGGTTTCGAGCACCTGCAATGCGAAAACGAACACGTGGCTGGGCACGACATAGCCCTTGCGCATCGTCTTGGCGTAGGTGAAAGACCCGACGGGCGCGGTGTGAACCGTCCCGATCACACCGGCCTCTTCCTCGGCCTCACGCATCGCCGCCGTGGCGAATGCTTCGCGCCGCTTCGGCCAGCCCTTCGGCAGGCCCCAGCGATCCCCCTTGCGCGTGGTCACAAGCATCACCTCAAAACCAGCATCGCGTCGGGCGAAGGGCAGTGCGGCAATCTGCTGGACGCTTATTGAGGATCGGAACACGGAGCTTTCGCAGCCTTGACTGGTTCTTGCGTCCTTATAACGACCGGCGCGTCAGGCCTGCAACATCGATTCAGACGCCCGCACCTGTCGCCGGCTGTGGACAGAATCGAGTCTCAATTTTCCGCATCGCCGGGCTGTTCCAAAACGCCTGATCCGTGTAGCCTTCTGATATCTGCGGTCCTCCGAATTCTGCCTGTCAGAGCGGAACGGGCGGCAGGGGGGAAAGAGAAACCACTTCGGAATTCATACATGACAGATATCCAATATCTGGCGCCGACCTCGCTCGACGAAGCGATCAGCGCCTACGCTGACGCTGATGGCGCGGGCCGTATCCTGGCCGGGGGCACGGATCTCCTGGTCCAGATGCAGGCGGGCATGGTCTCGCCCGGGCTGATCGTCGACATCAAGAACATCGCCGACGTCACGGGTATCGAGGAGACCGCCGACGGCGGCTTCATCGTCGGCGCCGCCGTCTCCGGCGCGGTGCTTGAGAAACATGCGGGCTTCGCCAGGGCCTGGCCCGGCGTGCTGGAGGGGCTGAACCTCATCGGCTCGACCCAGATTCAGGGCCGTGCGTCACTCGGTGGCAATCTGTGCAACGGCTCACCGGCTGCCGACAGCGTGCCGGCCCTCGTGGCCGCCGACGCGGTCCTGACGGTGCAGGGGCCCGACGGACGCCGCGAGATCGCGGTCGAAGACGTGCCCACGGGCCCGGGCCGCACCAGCCTCAAGCCCGGCGAGATCGCCGTCAGCTTCGCATTCGCGCCGCGCCCGGCAGGTTCGAGCGACGCCTATCTGCGCATGATCCCGCGCACCGAGATGGATATCGCGGTCGTGGGTGTCGGGGTGAACCTGACTCTCGAAAACGGCGTCTGCACGACCGCGCGCGTCGGGCTGGGCGCCGTGGCACCAACGGTGCTGCTGGTCGAGGACGCCGCGTCGGCGCTGATCGGCAGCAAACTGGATGATGCCGCCCTCGATGCCGCGGCAGCCGCCTGCAGCGCGGCCTGCCACCCGATCAACGACAAGCGCGGCACGATCACCTACCGAACCCGGGTCGCCGGGGTCCTGTTGAAGCGCACGGCGCGTATCGCCGCCGAACGCGCGGCTCAGGCGTAGGGAAGGAACCTGAACCATGGCAAAACTTCATATTTCCACCACCATCAACGGCGAGCCCGAGGAATTCCTCTGCGCGCCCGACGAAACGATGCTCGACGTGCTGCGCAACAAGCTCAGCCTGACGGGTGCCAAGGAGGGCTGTGGCTCGGGTGACTGCGGCGCCTGTTCGATCACGCTGGACGGCACGCTGATCTGTTCCTGCCTGATGCTGGCCGCCGAGGCCGAGGGAAAAGAGATCACCACCATCGAGGGGATGGCCGAGGGCGAGACCCTGCACCCCCTGCAGCAGAAGTTCCTCGAGGAGGCAGCCCTGCAATGCGGCATCTGCACCCCGGGCATGCTGGTGGCGGCCAAGGCCCTGCTCGATGAGAACCCCAGCCCGAGCGAGACCGAAGTCCGGTTCTGGCTCGCCGGCAACCTGTGCCGATGCACGGGGTATGACAAGATTGTCCGCGCGGTGCTCGACACCGCCGCCGACATGCGGGAGACAGCAAAATGAGTGATTCCAACAACTGGATCGGCAAGAACACGGTCCGTCCCGACGGCGCCGACAAGGTGACCGGACGCGCGGCTTTTGCCGCGGATTCGACCATGCCCGGCATGATCTGGGGCAAAGTGCTCCGCAGCCCCCATGCCCACGCCATCATCAAGGGCATCGACACCTCGAAGGCCGAGGCCCTGCCCGGCGTGAAGGCGGTGATGACCGCCGCCGACATTGTCGACTTCCCGGTCGACACACCCTACCCGCTGGGTATCCAGGACATGCGCTGGATGTGCCGCAACGTGATGGCCCGCGAGAAGGCCCTGTTCCACGGCCACCCGATCGCCGCCGTCGCCGCCATGACGGAAGCCATCGCCGCGGAGGCCTGCAAGCTGATCGAGGTCGATTACGAGGTGTTGCCGCACGCGATCGAGATCGACGATGCGCTCGCACCCGACGCACCCATCCTGCATGACTGGATCGAATTCGACGGCAAGCCTTCGAACATCGCGGGCACCATCGAACATACCAAGGGCGACGTCGAAGCCGGCTTTGCCGAGGCCGACGTCGTCATCGAGCGCGACTTCACGACCCGCCCGGTGCATCAGGGCTATATCGAGCCCCATGCCTGCCTGGTCAGCGTTGCCGCCGACAACCAGACGACCATCTGGTCATCGAGCCAGGGCCAGTTCATGGTCCGCGCCATGGTGGGGCTGCTCACCGGCCTCACCCAGAGCAACATCCGCGCGATCCCCGCCGAAATCGGCGGCGGCTTCGGCGGCAAGACGATCGTCTATCTCGAGCCGCTCGCGACCATTCTGTCGAAGAAGTCCGGCCGGCCCGTGAAGATGGCCATGACCCGCGAGGAAGTCATGCGGGCCAGCGGCCCGACCTCGGGCTCCAAGAGCACGATCAAGATCGGCGTCAAGAAGGACGGCACGATCACGGCGATGGAAGGCCTCTACTGGCTGCAAGCCGGCGGGCTTCCCGGCGCACCGGTTCGTGGCGCCGTCGGCTGTGCGCTCGCACCCTACGACATCCCCAATGGCCACACGCTGGGTTATGACGTGGTCTGCAACCGCTCCAAGGTGGCGGCGTATCGTGCGCCGGGCGCACCGATCGGCGCCTTTGGCATCGAATGCGTGCTCGACGAGCTGGCCGAGGAAATTGGCATGGATCCTCTCGATCTACGGCTCAAGAACGCCGCCAAGGAAGGCACCGAGGCGGTCCATGGCCCGGTCTATCCGGTCATGGGTTATGTCGAATCCCTCGAATCGGCAAAGGCCCATGCCCATTACAACGCCCCGCTCGGACCCAATCAGGGCCGCGGCGTGGCCAGCGGCTTCTGGTTCAATGCCGGCGGCGAATCTTCTGCCCAGGTGAACATCACCGAGGACGGCAACGTGGTGGTCACCACCGGCCATCCCGATATCGGCGGCTCGCGTGCGGGCATCGCCAACATCTGCGCCGAGCTGCTCGGGATCGACTACAAGCGGATCTCGGTGCTGATCGGTGACACCGCGACCATCGGCTTCTCGAACCTGACCGGCGGCAGCCGCGTGTTGTTCGCCTCGTCCATGGTGGTTACCGAATCGACCGGCAAGGTCATCCGCACCCTGTGCGAGCTGGCCGCCAAGATCTGGGACATCGACCCGGATGCGGTGGAATGGGAAGATGGCGCGGCCCGCCCGGCGGGCGCCAATGCGGGCAAGTTCGATCCGCTGACGCTGGCCGAACTGGCCGCACGTGCCAACGAGACCGGCGGGCCTATCGGCGCCGGTGCCCAGGTCAACACGACGGGCGCGGAGGGCGGCTTCGGCACCCACATCTGCGACGTCGAGGTCGATCCCGAATTGGGGATCGCCCGGGTGATCCGCTACACCGTCCTCCAGGATGTGGGCCGGGCGGTGCATCCGGCCTATGTCGAAGGACAGATGCAGGGCGGCGCGGCGCAGGCCATCGGCTGGGCGCTCAACGAGGAGTATCTCTACGACAAGGACGGCAAGGTCGATAATCCAGGCTTCCTGGATTACCGCATGCCCGTCGCCTCGGACCTGCCGATGCTCGACACCCACATCATCGAGATCCCGAACCCCAAGCATCCCCAGGGTGTGCGCGGGGTCGGCGAGGTGCCGCTGGTGCCCGGTCTGTCGGCCGTACGCAACGCGGTCCACAACGCCATCGGCATCCGGTTCAACGACCTGCCGCTCTCCCCGCCGCGCATCCTCGCGGCGCTGGATGTGCGCGAGGCCGCGGAGTAACGCGACAGGCACAGGCCCGACACAGACCCAATAAAAAACGGCCCCTTTCGGGGCCGTTTTCGTTTGCTTTAAACAATCCCAAAGTTCGATGCGTCATCGTAGACCTAAGATTGTCTTCAAAGCCAATTATATTTGGTATGAAAATAGTGTAATTGGTATGTTGACGGTTCCATTATTTCTCTGTATATCATAGTTCATTACAATAACCATATTGGAGTCTAATTATGAACGCAGAACGTCCCATAGACGAAAAAGCCGGCGCTTGGTCGAAGAAGTGGCATCTTCTGGTAGAAGCGGCGAAGCGTTGCCTCGAGGAGCAGGGCTATGAGCTTGAGCGCGTCCCCGGTCGTGGGCTCTCAAACATCTGGACTACATCCAAGAATGGGCAGTCCCAGATTGCCTCGATCAGGACCACGCAGGATCGCTGGTTTGCATTTCCGCCGCTAAACGACGGAAAGAACTGGAAGACCCTTGACGATGTTGACACCGTGGTCGTTGCAGCAGTTGATGATCGCGAAGACCCGCGCAATGTCGAGGTGTATGTGTTCCCCGCCGATGAGGTGCGTCGTCGCTTCAAGTTAGCCTACAAAGCTCGCACGCAGGCGAACCAGACCGTCAAGAACAACTTCGGCATGTGGGTTGCGCTCGACAATGACGAACGAGGCATCGCCGCGAGCGTGGGATCAGGTATTGGTGAGCAGTTTCCTCCGCTCGCAGTCTACCCAGTAGAAGACCTTGGAGACGATCCGGACCCTCGCAGTTCGCTGGCAAACTATGACCCCGAACTGGCGGAAGATGGTGCTCCCCGGACCATTGGGGAGGTGCTCGAACACGCCTGCTCGGAAATTGCTTCCATTGCAGGGGTCGGCGTTGAAGCTGTGAATCTCGACCTTAAGATTGCGTACTAGACAATTTTCGAACTGTGCCCGTTTTTGCATTTCCAGAGGCACATTCTATTTCAAAATAAAAACGGCCCCGAAAGGGGCCGTTTCCGTATTCGCTTGTTACCGAGTATCAGTCGGCGTCGCGGCGCGGGCGGCGGCGGCGCGGACGATCGTCCCCGTCTCCGTCTCCGTCACCACGGGGCTCACGCGGCGGACGCGTGTCCTCAAGTTCCTCGCCGGTCTCCTGATCGACGACCCGCATCGACAGCTTGACCTTGCCGCGGTCATCCATGCCGATGACCTTGACCTTCACCTCGTCGCCCTCATTGATCACGTCGGTCACCTGACCCACGCGCTCATTCTTGAGCTCGGAGATGTGGACGAGGCCGTCGCGCGCCCCGAAGAAGTTCACGAAGGCGCCGAAATCGACGACCTTCACGACCTTGCCGGTGTAGATCACGCCGACTTCGGGTTCTGCGACAATCGAGTTGATCCAGTCGATCGCCTTCTGGGCCGCATCGCCATCGGACGAGGCAACCTTGATCAGGCCCTCATCGTCGATGTCGACCTTACAGCCGGTCACTTCGCAAATTTCGCGGATGACCTTGCCGCCCGTGCCGATCACTTCCCGGATCTTGTCGGTCGGGACCTTCATGGTGGTGATACGCGGCGCATGCTCGGACAGCTCGTTGCGCCCGGAATCGATGGCCTTGGCCATCTCGCCCAGGATGTGGATCCGGCCGTCACGGGCCTGGTCCAGCGCGATCTCCATGATCTCCTTGGTGATGGACGTGATCTTGATGTCCATCTGCAGCGAGGTGATGCCCTTTTCCGAACCGGCGACCTTGAAGTCCATGTCGCCGAGATGATCCTCGTCACCGAGAATATCGGACAACACGGCATAACCGTCGTCTTCCTTGATCAGGCCCATCGCAATACCCGCGACCGGTGACTTCAGCGGCACGCCTGCATCCATCATGGCCAGCGACGCACCGCAGACCGTGGCCATCGAGGACGAACCGTTCGATTCGGTGATCTCGGAGACCACGCGGACCGTGTAGGGGAAGTCCTCCTTGGCCGGCAGCAGCGGACGCAATGCCCGCCAGGCAAGCTTGCCATGGCCGACTTCGCGACGCCCGGTGAAGCCGATACGACCGGTCTCACCAACCGAATAAGGCGGGAAGTTGTAATGCAGCAGGAAATGCTCGCGATACTCGCCCTCGAGCGCATCGATGATCTGCTCGTCCTGGCCGGTGCCCAACGTGGCCACGACCATTGCCTGGGTCTCGCCCCGGGTGAACAATGCCGAACCATGGGAGCGCGGCAGGAGTGAGATCTCGCTCTCGATGGCACGCACCGTCTTGGTGTCGCGTCCGTCGATCCGTTCGCCCGTGTCGATAATGGCGCGGCGAACCACGTCCTTCTCCAACGTCTTGAGCGGACCGCTGGCAATCGCGGCTTCCTCATCGGAAAGCTGCTCGATCACGGCCTTTTTGGCGGCCGAGACCTTGTCCTGACGGACCAGCTTTTCTTTCTCGGTGTAGGCCTCGCGAATACCGGCCTCGCCGAGCTTGCGAACCTTCGCTTCGAGATCGGTGATCTCTTTCGGGGTCTCGCTGATCGGGCGGGGCTCTTTCGCCGCACGCTCGGCCATGTCGATGATCGCATCGATCACCGGCTGATAACCCTCATGCCCGAACATCACCGCGCCGAGCATGACTTCCTCGGTCAGTTCGTGGGCCTCGGACTCAACCATCAGGACACCTTCACTAGTGCCCGCGACGATCAGGTCGAGCTGGGATTCGAGCAGCTGGTCGGCCGTCGGGTTCAGCACATACTCGCCATCGATGTAACCGACGCGCGCGGCGCCGATCGGGCCCATGAAGGGCATGCCCGAAATCGTCAGGGCCGCCGATGCACCGACGAGTGCCGCGATGTCCGGATTGTTCTCCAGATCGTGGCTGACGGTGGTGCAGATCACCTGGGTTTCGTTGCGATAGCTCTTGTGGAAGAGCGGCCGGATGGGCCGATCGATCAGGCGCGAGGTGAGAACCTCTTTCTCGGTCGGGCGTCCTTCACGCTTGAAGAAGCCGCCGGGAATCTTGCCCGCCGCATATGTCTTTTCCTGATAGTGAACGGTGAGCGGGAAGAAATCCAGCCCCTCGCGCGGCGCATGTTCGCCGACCGTGGTGCAGAGCACCGAGGATTCACCGTATGTGACGAGGACGGCCCCGTCAGCCTGACGGGCGATATGCCCGGTCTCCAGAATGAGCGGACGCCCACCCCAGTTGATTTCCTTACGTACAATGTCAAACATCGTTTATCTCTCAACCTGCGTCGTCCGTCCGGGCCAACCCCAAACGAACGCCCCGTGCCATCGGGGTCTTCGCACCGTCACGCAATAGAGTTTCGACGGTGTGTGCACGGACCTTCCATGCGGGCCAGACCGTGGACGCCGGATTGCGTCCGTGGGCCTGTCGTAATGGCGCCGGGCCATGCCCGCGCCGGTAACAAAGACATTCGCGTCTAGCGGCGAATGCCCAAACGCTCGATCAGGGTGCGATAACGCGCTTCTTCCTTGCGCCGCGTGTAGTCGAGCAGACGACGCCGCTGGCCCACCATGAGGAGGAGTCCGCGGCGTGAATGATGGTCCTTGGCGTGGGTCTGCAGGTGCTCGGTCAGGTTTTTGATGCGCTCCGTCAGGATCGCGACCTGAACCTCGGGCGAGCCCGTGTCCCCAGCCTTGGTCTGGTATTCATTGATGAGTTCAGTTTTACGCTCAGGCGTAATCGACATAGCTTTCAAGCTCCCGGTATCAAAGATTTAGAACACGGACCGGACGGATCTGAATGCCGTCAACGCGAACGAGCGCCACGGGCGTCGTCGCTTCGAGGGCCAGGACGATACCGTCGTCCCCTGCCGCCGCAATCCGTTCCCTATCCTGCGGTCGCAGAATCGGGACCGCCTGCCCATTGCGAAGCTTTTCTGCTTCCCTGTCCGATAGGGCCAACGCCGGGATACCGTCCAGCGCGGTCTCAATCGGTAACAACATGGGTGAGGCGGCGGCACTATGGCCAAGTTGTTCCAGCTTTTCCAGCGAAATCGCAGCCGATTCATCGAACGGTCCGACCGACACACGACGCAGATCCGACAGGTGCCCGCAGGTGCCCACAGCGATCGCCAGATCGCGGGCCAGCGCGCGCATATACGCGCCTTTCCCGGACGTTACGGCGAACCGCGCCCGGTCGGCATCGAGGATTTCAACCAGATCGAAGGCATTGATTTCGATGGTCCGCGCCTGGAGGACCACATCCTCACCCGCGCGCGCCTTGGCATAGGCCCGCTGGCCGTCGATCTTGATCGCGGAATAGGCCGGCGGGACCTGTTCGATCATGCCGACAAAGGCCGGGAGCGCGGCTTCGATCGCGGCGCTGTCCGGGCGGACATCGGAGGACTCGACCACCTCACCATCCGCGTCGTCGGTCTCGGTACGCGCACCCCAATTGACGGTAAACGTGTAGCGCTTCGTGCTGTCGGTGACATAGGGCATGGTCTTGGTGGCCTCGCCCAGGGCGATCGGCAAAATACCCGTCGCTGAAGGGTCCAGCGTCCCGGCATGGCCCAGCTTGGCCGCACCGATCGCGCGCCGCACAGCGTTCACGCAAGCCGCCGACGTCATGCCGGCGGGCTTGTCCAGATTGATCCAGCCGTTGATCGCCAGGCCTTTGCGTTTGCGCCCCATCAGCTTTCGGGCTCGTCTGGCGTCGTGTTTGTCTCGGTGTCCGTGTCAGGCTCATCCGTCGCCAGATCGCGCGCGACCTCGGGCCGATGCATGATGGATTCGATCCGCGAGGCCTCATCGAAACTACGGTCGAACACAAAGGTCAGCGCCGGCAGATATTTCAACTGCACCGCCCGGCCGAGTTGTCCGCGCAGATAGGCGGTGGCCCGGTTCAGGCCGGCGACCATCGGCTCGGCCTCCCCCTCGAGGGGCAGCACAAATACCGTGGCATTGCGCATATCCGGGCTCACCCGCACTTCCGTGACGGTGATCGTCAAGTTGGCCAGGTCGGTGTCGCGGAATTCCGCACGACGAACGATCTCCGACAAGGCATGACGAATTTCCTCGCCCACGCGCAACTGGCGTTGGGACGGCGCCTTTTTGCCTTTGCGGGCATTGTGCGCGTTCCGGTTCATGGTCGGGCTGGTTTCAAATCCGTTTTGACCGCGCGCACCCGCGCACCGGTCCTGTTACGTCGCGTTTATGCGTATCGCGGTTCGTTGTTGTGCCGATCAACTCGCCTCGAGATGACGGGCAATTTCCTGCACTTCGAAGCACTCGATCACGTCACCGGGCTGGATGTCGTTGTAATTCTCGAGCGCGATGCCGCATTCGTAGCTGTTCTGCACTTCGCGGACATCGTCCTTGAAGCGGCGCAGCGTGCCCAGATTGCCCTCATGCACGACAACTGAATCGCGCATCAGGCGGACCCTGGAGTCCCGGCGGATCAGGCCTTCGGTCACCATGCAACCGGCCACCTTGCCAACCTTCGAGACACTGAAGACCTCGCGAATTTCGGCCGAGCCGAGCAGGTTCTCCTTGAGGGTCGGCGCAAGCTCGCCCTCGAGCATGCCGCGAATATCGTCCACCACGTTGTAGATGATGTTGTAGTAGCGGATCTCGACACCGTCGCGCTTGGCCTGGTCGCGCGCCTGCGGGATCGCCCGCACGTTGAAGCCGATGACCAGCCCGTTGTTAACCGTCGCGAGTGCGATATCCGATTCGGTGATACCGCCGACCCCGGCATGCAGCACCTGGGCGTTGACCTCGTCGGTCGACAGGTTGCTCAGCGCGCCGACGATGGCCTCGACCGAGCCTTGCACATCGCCCTTGATGACGACCGGGACCTGCGTGGCCTCGCCGGCCTTGATCTGCTCGAACATCTCGTCGAGGCTGCCGCGTGCGCCGGCCGTCGCACGCGCATCGCGCTTGACGCTCTGCCGGTATTCGACGACTTCGCGTGCCCGCGCATCGGAATCCACCACCGCGAACTCGTCACCCGCCATGGGCACACCGTTCAGACCCAGCACTTCGACTGGTGCAGACGGGCCGGCCTCTTTCACATTCTCGCCCCGGTCATTGACCAGCGCGCGGACGCGGCCCCACTCGCCACCGGCGACGAAGATGTCGCCCACCTTGAGCGTGCCACCCTGGACCAGCACGGTCGCGACCGCACCACGTCCGCGTTCGAGCTGGGCCTCGATCACCGCGCCAAAGGCGCTGCGTTCGGGATTGGCTGTGAGTTCGAGCACTTCGGACTGCAGCGAGATCGCCTCGGTCAGCTTGTCGAGACCCGCGCGGGTCTCGGCTGAAACTTCGATGACCTGGGTGTCGCCGCCCATTTCCTCGGGCACAACCTCATGAGACAGGAGTTCGGTCTTCACCCGCGACGCATCGGCCGCCGGCAAATCCATCTTGTTGACCGCAACGATGATCGGCACCTCGGCGGCGCGCGCATGATTGATTGCCTCGATCGTCTGCGGCTGGATGCCATCATCCGCCGCGACCACCAGGATCACGATATCGGTCACATTGGCGCCACGCTGGCGCATCGCGGTGAAGGCCGCATGGCCCGGCGTGTCGATAAAGCTGATCTTTTCGCCGGATTCGAGTTCCACCTGGTAGGCGCCGATATGCTGGGTGATGCCCCCGGCCTCGCCGCGGACCACATCGGTGGAGCGCAGCGCGTCGAGCAACGACGTCTTGCCATGATCGACATGGCCCATGACGGTGACGACCGGCGGACGCGAAACTTGCATGCCGCCTTCATCGTCGACGCTCGCGCCGAGATTGAGCTCCACATCGCTTGCCGATGTGAGCTTCGCGGCATGCCCGAACTCTTCGACCACGAGCTGTGCGGTTTCCTGATCAATCTCCTGATTCGTCGTCGCCATGACGCCCATCTTCATGAGGGCCTTGATGACCTCCGAACCGCGCTCAGCCATGCGATTGCCCAGCTCACCAACGGTGATGACGTCGGGAATGCTGACTTCGCGTACGACCTTCGAGGCCTGGCCACCACCCTTGTTGTCACCGGTCGCCCGCTGGCGTTCGCGCTCCTGGCGGCGGCGGAAGGCCGCGACGGAACGCTGGCGTGCGCCACCCTCCTCGTCGAGTGCCTGGGAAATCGTGAGCTTGCCGCTCCGACGCTTGCGTTCATTGGCGCGCGGCCGGGCGTTCGGCTTCGGCGCGGTGCCTTCTGCACGGGCGGGCCGGCCCTTGGCAGCGGCGCCCCCTTCCTCGACAACGCCTTCGTCGATGACGTCTTCGTTTGTGGTTTTTCTCTCGAGTTCGGCGAACTTCCGCTCGGCCGCCGCCGCGCGCTGCGCAGCCTCGTCAGCCATCTTCTGAGCCTGGGCCTCCGCCTCGCGGCGGGCCTCTTCCTCGATCTCGCGACGGGTCCGGGTCTCGACCGGCGCCGGTTCCGCCTCAGGAGTCTCGGCCTCAGGAACCGCGGCCGGTGCCTCGGGCGCAGCCACCGCCTCTTCTTCACCAGCGACCTGACGCGCTTCGTCGAGTGCCTGCTTGGCTTTTTCACTTTCGACCGCAGCCTCTTCGGCGGCCTTGCGGGCCGCTTCGAGTGCGCGCACCCGCGACGCCTGTTCGGCGTCGGTCAAGGTGCGTTGCGGTGGCGTAACCGCCTCGGGAACAACCTCCGGTGCTGCTGGCGCTGCCGGGGCCTCGACAACCGGCTCTTCGGCGGCCTGCTTGATCTCGGTCATCTCGCCGGTGGCGCCCTGCTGGAACGTCCGCTTCTTCTTGACCTCGACCGTCACGGTCTTGGTCCGGCCATGACTGAAGCTCTGGCGTACCTGGCCACCCTCGACGGTCTTCTTCAGCTCGAGCTTGCCCGGCTTGGAGAGCGTCAGCGGCTTTTTCTTTTTGTCGTCGTTTTCAGTCATATTCGCCATGGTCTCAATCTATCAAATCAATATCGGCCGCGGGAGCGAGATCACCCCGATACGCGGTGTAGGCCCGAACCGTTTCCAACACATGCTGCGCAGCGCCACCCGGCAGCACGACTGCGTGAACCGTATGGTCACGCCCGGACGCTGCACCCAACGCGGCAGCGTCAAAAATATCTACGCGCACAACACCACCCACCCGATCGGCGAGCCGTGCAATCTTGTCGCGGCCATCTTCGCCGGCATCGAACGCACACAACAGAACGGTGTCGCCTGCGGTCGTGCCTGCATTTTTGTCGCGCCCCGACAGGGCGGCACGAACCTTCTCAAAACCTGACACATACGTGCCCGACTTGCGGGCCATCGTTAAAGCACCCTCCGCCCGGCGAAACAGCGCGCCCTCAACAAACAGCTCAAGGCTCTCGCCCTCAGGCCCGGTCATCGGCGCCACATTGCGCTTCGCACCGCGCGCAAACGCGCGCTTGGCGCAGGCTTGCGCGACTATATCCCTGCGGCCGGTCAACCACAATCCGCGCCCGGGAAGGCGTGCATCGAGGTCGGGGACCACCAGATCATCGGGGCCGACGACAAACCGCATCAATTCCGACCGCGGCAACACGTCACCTGTCACCAGGCAACGCCGCGTGCGGCGCTGCGTAGCACCTGCATGCCGACCCGTTTCGGTCGTCTCGCTTGGGGCCTGTTCCACCGCGATCATCCTTGCGCGCACCCTGTCCCTATTCCGATCCTATTCCCCGGCCGGCTGGTCGGGGGCCGGCGCGAACACGGCTTCCGCCGTCGCCAGATCCGAAGGTGTCTCGGGGACTTCTTCAACCTCAACCGCATCGGGATCCGGCTCAGGCTCCGGCGCGATGACGTCGTCGCCGTAGACCGCCACACGTGCCGCCATGATGATGCCGTTCGCCTCATCGGCCTGTACCGGGCTCTGGCGCACCAGACGGCTGATCTCATGATCGGCCATGTTGAACAGATCATCGAGCTTCACGTCGGTCTCGGTGTCCATGAAGATGAACCGGAACTCGTCGGGCATCAAACCCGCCAGATCCTCGACCGTCCGGACGCCGTGGGTGCCCAGGCGAACCGACTTCTCAAGCGTGACTCCACTGACATTGAGCATCGCATCCTCAACATCGAGCTTCTTGCGCTCAACATCGAGTTTCGCATCACGCTCCTCGAGCCAGGTCCGCGCACGAGCCTGCAGCTCTTCGCCGATATCCTCATCGAACCCCTCGATGGTCGTCAGGTCTTCGATGGGCACAAAGGCCACTTCCTCGATGGTCGCGAACCCTTCGGTGACGAGCAGATGCGCAATCACATCCTCCACGTCGAACGCCTCGATGAACAAGGCGCTGCGGGTGTTGAATTCGTCCTGGCGGCGCTGGGATTCCTCTTCCTCGGTCAGGATGTCGATATCCCAGCCCGACAGCATCGATGCCAGCCGCACATTCTGGCCACGGCGGCCAATCGCGAGCGACAGTTGCTCATCGGGGACGACGACTTCGATCTTGTTGGTATCCTCATCGAGAACGACCTTGGTGACTTCGGCCGGCGCCAACGCATTGACCACGAACGTCGCGGGATCGTCAGACCAGGGAATGATGTCGATCTTCTCGCCCTGGAGCTCTCCGACGACAGCCTGAACCCGGCTGCCCCGCATGCCGACGCAGGCGCCGACGGGATCAATCGACGCATCCCGGGAGATGACGGCGATCTTGGCCCGGCTTCCCGGATCACGCGCAGCGGCGCGAATCTCGATGATGCCGTCGTAAATTTCAGGAACTTCCTGCGCAAACAGCGCCTTCATCAGCTCCGGACGTGTTCGGGTCACAAAGATTTGCGGGCCACGGGGTTCGCGGCGCACATCGTAGATAAAGGCCCTGATGCGGTCGCCCGGGCGATGATTCTCACGCGGCAGCGCCTCATCGCGGCGCATCACCCCTTCGGCGCGGCCCAGGTCGACGGTGACATTGCCATACTCGACGCGCTTGACCAGGCCGTTGACGACCTCGCCCACGCGGTCCTTATATTCCTCAAACTGACGCTCGCGTTCGGCGTCACGGACCCGCTGAACGATGACCTGCTTGGCGGTCTGCGCCGCGATACGGCCGAAATCAATCGGCGGCAGCTCGTCGATCAGGAAATCACCCACCTTCGCATCGGCCTTCTCGGCCTGCGCCTGCTCGACCGTCAGCTGGGTGTTCTCATCCTCGACCTCTTCCACAACCTCGCGGTGGCGCGACAACGAAATATGCCCGCCATCACGATCGATGATCGCGCGGATATCATGCTCCGGGCCATACTTGTTGCGGCCGGCCTTCTGAATGGCCTGCTCCATCGCGGTGATGACTTCCTCGCGCTCAATGCCCTTTTCCCGTGCGACAGCGTCGGCAACGGCGAGCATCTCAATGCGGCTGGGACCTCCAGACTCCATATTCTCTATCCTTCGTTTGTCCGGCCCTTTTGGGCCGCGGCAATTAGTTCATCGGTCAATATGAGTTTCGCCTTGGCGATATCTGAAAACGGTAGAATGAACTCGTCATCCTCCGAGTCCAGGTCTGCCAGGCGAACCCTGTCATCCTGCAGGCCCAACAGCCGCCCGCGAAACCGTCGGCGACCATCCACGGCCTGTTTCAACTCAACCTTCGCCTCGTAGCCGGCGAAGCTTTCAAAATCCTTTGGCCGCGTCAGCGGCCGGTCGATTCCCGGCGAACTCACCTCGAGCTGGTAGGCATCCTGTATCGGGTCGGCCACATCAAGCAGCGCGGACGACGTGCGGCTAGCCAGGGTGCAATCCTCGATCGTCACATCCTTGCCGTCGGCACGGTCAATCATGATCTGCAGGAGCGGACGGCCCCCGCCACCATAGTTCACACGCACCAACTCGAAGCCGAGATCGGCCAGCGAGGGTTCAATGACGGAGATGATTCTGTCCGTCTGGATATTTTCGCTGATCAGGTTCAATCCTCGATCAAACTCCTGCTTTGCCCGCCGAAAAAAAAGGTAACAAAAAGGGCGGCGCCGGGTTGTCCGGGCCACCCTTAACTGTCTGTCACCAGACGTTGGGCCTTGTTGAGCGGGAATATAGGGGAAACGCGCGAAAAGGCAACCCGCGCATTAACCCGTGCGCGGAATTCGCAGATAGCGCAAAAACGTCGACCCGGGTCCGCCACTGCGATTCTTGTCTTCATAACGTGTGTCGGGCCAATCCGCTGGCCGGTGACGCCAGTCATCGGCGCAGGATGCCGTCCAGGAAAAGTCCGGATGTCCCTGCAGATGCCGCAGGATCCATACGAGATAATCCTGATCGTCCGTCGCGACCCGCAACTCAGCGCCGTCGCCCATCAGGCGCGCGAGGGTATCAAGCAACTGGGTGTTGATCAGCCGCCGCCTGTGATGACGCAGCTTCGGCCATGGATCTGGAAAGAGAATGAACACCCGCGCAAGGGTCCCGTCCGCCATGGCTTGCAACAGCGGGCGCACATCGTCGGCCAGAACCCGAACATTCCCGGGCCGGTCCGTTTCGATTGCGGACAAGAGGCGGGCAACCCCGTTCAGATAGGGCTCCGCGCCAACTATGCCGACATCGGGATTGTTGGTGGCCTGCCACACCAGATGCTCGCCAGCGCCGAATCCGATTTCGAGCCAGACCTCGCGTGCATCAGTTGAAAACCATCCAGCCGGATCGATGACAGTGCCATCCAGCGGCACGGCGATCTGGATGTCCGGTAGATAGGTCTCGAGCAGGCGTTCCTGGCCGGCGCGCAACTTGCGGCCCCGCCGGCGACCATGGAAGCGCGCGTCGTCGCCCCCAGGATTCGCGGTGGCGTCGGCAATCAAAGCGCGTTGTGCAGCGCGTCGACGAGGTCGGTCTTTTCCCACGAGAATCCGCCATCCGCATCGGGCTGTCGGCCGAAATGGCCATACGCCGCGGTGCGCGCATAGATCGGCTTGTTCAAACCGAGATGCTCGCGAATCCCGCGCGGGGTGAGGTCCATCGCCTTCTGCACGGCGTCGGCCAGCGCCGACTCATCAACTTTGCCGGTGCCATAGGTATCAACATAGACCGACAGGGGGTGTGACACGCCGATCGCATACGCGACCTGGATGGCGCAGCGGTCCGCCAGCTTGGCCTCAACGACATTCTTGGCCACGTAGCGCGCAGCATATGCCGCCGAACGGTCAACCTTGGTCGGGTCCTTGCCCGAGAACGCGCCACCGCCATGGGGTGCGGCACCGCCATAGGTATCCACGATGATCTTACGGCCGGTCAGACCCGCGTCGCCGTCGGGCCCGCCGATGACGAACCGGCCCGTTGGGTTCACGTAGAACTGCTCTTCGGAACACATCCAGCCCTCGGGCAGAATATTGACCACATGGGGACGCACGATCTCGCGGACATCTTCCTGGCTCAGTTCTTCACCATGCTGGGTCGAGACGACGACAGACGTCGCGCCGACCGGCTTCCCATCTTCGTAACGCAGCGTCACCTGGCTTTTGGAATCAGGCCCCAGGCCCGACTCCGCACCGGAGTGACGCGCCTCGGCAAGTGATTTCAAAATTGCGTGCGAATAGTGAATAGGTGCCGGCATGAGCACATCGGTCTCGCGACAGGCATAACCGAACATCAAACCCTGATCACCAGCGCCCTCATCCTTGTTCCCAGCCGCGTCCACGCCCTGTGCGATATCGCTCGACTGGGAATGCACGAAACAATTCACCTCGGCATTTTTCCAGTGAAAGCCGTCCTGCTCGTATCCAATATCCTTCACCGCCGCACGCGCGATCTCTTCCATGCGGGCCGCGTCGATGTCGGCCGGGCCGCGCACCTCGCCCGCCATGACGATGCGGTTTGTCGTGGTCAGGGTTTCGACTGCCACGCGGCTTTGCGGGTCGCCGGTCAGGAAGGCGTCGACAATGGCGTCGGAAATGCGATCACACACCTTGTCGGGATGTCCCTCGGAGACGGATTCACTGGTAAAGAGATAACTGCTTTTGGACACGGGTTCGGACTCCCTGCGATCGGATTATTTGGCTGCGGCGGGCAACCCGCATCTTCATGGGTTCAGTCTATATATGCTCGCCCGGCGCCCCTCCGGCCAGGCGACCCGGTTGTGCAGGAACGCCACCCGGCCCGTCAAGGGGATTTGCGGCTGCGCGCCAAGGCCAGGGCGAAGACCAGAAACAACGCCGCCAGGATCATGGGAATCAACTCGCCCCAACGCGCAAACGGCGTCGGCGACAATGCCACGGGCAGCCCGCTATCGAGAATGCCCTGTTCCCCTATATCGAGCCGGGCAATCACCCGCCCATAAGGGTCCACAACAGCCGAAATTCCCGTATTGGCCGCACGAACCATCGGCAAGCCTTCCTCGACCGCACGCGTCGAGGCGATCGCAAAATGCTGCTGCGGGCCGGCGAATGTCCCGAACCACGCATCATTGGTCAGGTTCAGCAACCAGCCCGGCCGCTCGCCGCGCGGGGTGACCTGACCGGAAAAGATCGCCTCGTAGCAGATCAGCGGGCTCACGACCGGCAGACCCGGTATATCCAGAAGCCGCCGGCCCGGGCCGGCGACGAAATCGCCCTGCCCCGGCACGATCTTGTCGATCGGCAAAATACCACGCAGCGGCACATATTCACCAAACGGCACCAGGTGGGATTTGTCGTAGACCTGCTGCACGTCGGCGGCGGCGTCGATCACCAGCAATGCATTTCGAAATTGCGGTGCGTCGTCGACAAAGACTCTGCGCACCGCGCCCGTGATCAGAGCGCCGCCCGGCGGAACGGCGGCGGCGGCGCGAATGCGGGCCGGCGGATCATTGGCCAGAAGGAACGGCACAGCGGACTCCGGCCAGATCACATGGGTCGGGGCGGTGTCGGCGGGAGTGCGGCTCAGCGAGAGATAGCGTTCCAGATGCGCCGCGCGCAAATTCGGATCCCATTTGTCCCGCTGGGCGATATTCGCCTGAACAATCCGCAGGCGCACGTCGGGCACCAGTGCGTCGCCGGCCCCGGCAAGCCGGGCCTTTCCACCAGCCCACAACGCCAATGGCAGCGCGATCGTCACCGCCAACGTCAGGCCCCAACGGCGCGCAGCGCTCATCCCGTCAGCGCCAAGAATCGCCGGCATACCGGCGGCAAGGATCGTCAACCCGCTCAGGCCCAGGACACCCACCACCGCCGTGACCTGCATCATCGGCGGTGCCCCGGCCCACACATACCCCATCAGGTTCCAGGGGAACCCCGTGAAGACAATCCCGCGAACGAACTCTGCAACCATCCATAGCGACGCCAACGCAAAGACCCGTGCAACCGGCGCGGCGCGAAGCGGCAAGGCCGCGAGCGCGCCACACACCAGAGCCGGAAACACGGCCAGCACCGCCGCGAGCCCCGGAAGGGCGAATGGAATCAGCCAGGCCGTACGCGCCGGGTCCACGAGCAGCGGCTCGGCGATCCAGTGCACACCAACGATGAAATGTCCGAAGCCGAACCAGAACCCAACCCACAATCCAAGTCGGCGGCGTCTGGCGGTGGCGTCTGCACCCTCGATAAGCCAGAGCAGCCCAACGAAGGCCGGCACCAGCACCGGCACGATATAAAAGGGCGGCAATGCCAACGCCGACACCGCACCAAGCAACAGGCACGTCACGACGCGGCGCCAGCCGGTCAGCGCGCGCGTGCGTTCAGCAAAAATCTTCAACATGGGAGCACAAATCCTTCATCGAAATTGGGATCAAAGGGAATCGCTGTCGGCCGGGTCGGACGGCCGTTGGTCGCGGACCCGCAGTCGCTTGATTCGACGCGCATCGGCGTCAACCACAACAAACTCGACGCCGGACGAATGGGTCACGACCTCACTGCGCCGCGGCACCCGGTCAACGAGAGAGAACACGACGCCCCCGAGCGAATCGTTTTCCTCACGTTCGTCATCCGTCACGAACGCGCCGATCATGGATTCAAGTTCCTCGATCTCGGCGCGGGCGTCGGCAAGGATTGAACCGTCCGGGTCCCGCGTGATCAGCGGACCATCCTCGTCATGCTCATCCTCGATCTCGCCGACAATCTCCTCGACCAAATCCTCAATCGTCACCAGCCCGTCGACCCCACCGAACTCGTCCACCACGATCGCCATATGGGTGCGCTGGGCCCGCATCTCCAAAAGCAGATCAAGCACCCGGATCGAGGGGGCGGCAAAGAGTATTTCACGCGTCAGCTCACGCACCGCCAGGTGCGGGCTGCTGCGCAAGGTCGCGAGTACATCCTTGATGTGGACAAACCCGACCACCTTGTCGAGATGGGAATGGTAGACCGGGATTCTGGAATGCGCTTCCAGCGACATCAGATCCGCGAGGGCATCGAGTTCGCATTCCTGGTCGGTGGCAATGATATCGGCGCGCGGAATCATCACATCTTCGGCGGTCAGATCATGCAGCTTGAGGATGTTGGCGATCAGCGCACCCTCGTCCGCATTGATCGGCGCTGCCGTGGTGCTCGTCTCCTCGATCAGTTCACCGATCGTCTCGCGTACGGAGTTTTCTCCGTTCCGTCCTCCGAACAGGCCACGCAGCCAATTTGCCAGCTGCCCCATCCCGGATGCTTCAGCACCCGGCGTCGGTTTGTCGTTTCGTGATAGCTCGGTCATCGCGTCAATTCACCCCGTCACGCGGCTTCGTTGCCAAGATAGGGATCGGGGATTCCGAGCCGGGCCAGCACGACGCGCTCAAGCGCTTCCATGGTCTCGGCCTCGTCCTCGCTCTCATGGTCATAGCCCAGCAAATGCAGGGTGCCGTGAACAACGAGATGGCTGAGATGCTGGGTCAGCGATTTGTTCCGGTCCACCGCCTCGCCGGCGCTGGTTTCATAGGCGACCACAACGTCGCCCAGCATCACCGCGCCACTCGCCCCGGCAGGTATCGCGGGTGCATCATTCAATGCGAAGGCCAGCACGTTGGTCGCGGCGTCACGATCGCGCCAATCCTTGTTCAGGGATTTGATTTCCGCATCGTCGGTCAGGCGCACGCCCAACTCGACACCGGCGGCAATCGAAACATCGGCGCCAATCACGGCTGCGCGTGCGGCGGTGATCACAATGTCATCCAAGTCCAAATCCGCCGCATGCCAATCCGGGCTCACAACATCAACAATCACGACAATCTCGTCGCCACTTTTGTCGGTCATCGGTTGCGATCCGTGTCACCGGTACTGTTGCCGTTCCCAGCGCTTTTCAGTTTATCGCGGGCGTTATAGGCGGTCACAATCCGGGCCACCATCGCGTGGCGCACCACATCGGATTCGCCGAACCGCACGGTCCGCACCCCGTCCACCCCATCGAGCACATCGAGCGCGTCGGCCAGCCCGGACTTGGTCCCGCTCGGCAAATCGATCTGGCTCATATCGCCGGTAATGGCCATGCGCGAACCTTCCCCCAGACGGGTCAGGAACATCTTCATCTGCATGGCGGACGTGTTTTGCGCTTCATCGAGAATAATGAAAGCACGCGACAGCGTGCGTCCGCGCATGAAAGCCAGCGGCGCGACTTCGATCTCGCCACCACTCAGGCGCTTTTCGATCTGGTCGCCGGGCAGCATGTCATGCAGCGCGTCGTAGAGAGGCCGCAGATAGGGATCGATCTTTTCCTGCATATCACCCGGCAAAAACCCGAGACGTTCGCCAGCCTCAACGGCCGGACGTGAAAGGATCAACCGGTCGACCTTGCCCTGGATCAGTTCGGTCACCGCCATCGCCACGGCCAGATATGTCTTGCCGGTGCCCGCCGGGCCGAGCCCGAATGTCAGGTCCGCCTCGCCCAGCGCCTCAAGGTAGCGCGCCTGCTTCGGGGACCGAGGGGTAATCGTGCGCTTGCGAGTCCGGATGGCAATCCGGCTGTCGTCCTGATTTCCGCTGCTGGCCATGCGCACGGCAGCCTGCACGTCGGCCAGCGCGACCTCCTGCCCCCCCTTGAGGCGGCTATAGAGCTCCTCGATCGCCCGGTCGGCGATTTCTCGCGACGCTTCAGGGCCCTGGATCTCCAGCTGGTTCCCGCGATACCGCAGGATAACGTCAAGCAACTGCTCGATCTGCATCAGATGCTCATCGTGATGCCCGAACAAAGCCGGGAGAAGCGAGTTGTCGTCGAACTGGATCTGCACCGATTGTCCGGCCGCCGTGTCAGTCGATGTCAAGCGCTCAACCTCTCCTCTGATTCTTCGCGCGGACGCGCGGAATCGGGGCCAACGATGTGCCCCCCAAGACTGTGCGGCTTGCACGAGTCGATGGCAACCTTCGCAATATCGCCGACCTGATGGTCCGTCGTGGCCACATGCACAGCCTGATTGTAAGGGCTCCGCCCGACCAGTTGGCCGGGATGGCGGCCCGCGCGCTCGAACAGCACATCGAACGTGCGCCCGACCGTCTCGGCATTGAAGTTCTGCTGCTGCTCTTCGAGCAAGGCCTGGAGACGCGCGAGACGCGCATCCTTGATCTCTTCCGGCACCTGCCCCGGCATCCCCGCCGCCGGCGTTCCCGGACGCGAGCTGTATTTGAACGAGTAAGCCATGGTGAAACCAACGGCGCGCACGAGCTCGAGCGTGGCCTCGAAATCCGCGTCACTCTCGCCGGGAAACCCGACGATGAAATCACAACTCAAGGCCAGGTCCGGCCGGGCCGCGCGCAGACGCGCAACAATGTCCATATATTGCGCGACATCATGACCGCGATTCATCGCCTCGAGAATGCGGTCGCTCCCTGACTGCACCGGCAGATGCAAAAACGGCATCAACGCTTCGACGGTTCCGTGCGCGGCAATCAACGCATCATCGACGTCGCGTGGATGGCTGGTCGTATATCGAATCCGCGCCACCCCATCGAGCGCCGCGAGCCGCTCAACCAGCGCGCCCAAACCGACCTCACGGTCGGCCTTGTCCACGCCGTGATAGGCGTTGACGTTCTGGCCCAGCAATGTGAGTTCGCGAACGCCACCAGCGGCGAGTTGCCGCGCCTCTTCCAACACCTGCGCGACCGGACGCGAGAATTCCGCGCCGCGGGTGTAGGGGACCACACAGAAGGTGCAGAATTTATCGCAGCCTTCCTGGATCGAGAGGAAGGCCGACACGGTGTTGGCCTGCTGTCGTTCGGGCAGATGATCGAATTTGCTGTCGGCCGGAAATTCGGTGTCGAGCACACCGCGCTGGCCCGGCGCGTCCACGCTTGCGCGATGCGCGCGCGCCACCATCTCCGGCAGCCGGTGGTAGGTCTGCGGGCCCAGAACAATGTCCACATATGGCGCGCGCCGAAGCATCTCCTCGCCCTCGGCCTGCGCAACGCAGCCGGCAACGGCGATGACCATAGGAGTGCCCTCTTCGGCCCGACGATCCTTGGTCTTGCGCAGACGGCCGAGCTCCGAATAGACCTTATCGCTCGCCTTCTCGCGGATGTGGCAGGTGTTGAGAATCACCATATCCGCATCCTCGGGATCGTCCCCGGGGGCATAGCCAAGCGGCGCCAGAATTTCCGCCATACGTGCGGAATCGTAGACGTTCATCTGACAACCGTAGGTCTTGATGAAAAGCTTTTTGGCCAAGGGCCTTTATGCCATCTGCAACGCGAATGCGGTCCCGGAAGGCCTTCGTGCCTTCATTTTGACCGACAACGCTTTGTTATTTATCAACAATCTCACACCTAAGCCTTCGCCGACTTCGAGTCAACCCGCGCCAAAGCGCGCTTTTCGCGAGGGCTGGCGAAGCCCTTCTTGGCGCGGCGTAAGCCCTTGAGATCATTCAACCGCGGGCGCGACCGCCATCGGATCCAGTCCCACTTGCCCGACGTACCGACCTTTGGCTGGATCCGGCCAGACAAAGCGTCCGAATGGCTGCGAACGATCTGCTCATAGCAATGTTGCGACAGCGCCTTGCGCGAACTGAATTGATCGATCGTCACGGGCGGGTGGAACGAGACCGTCACGGTCAGACGCCCCAGGCCCACGAGTTCGGCGGCATGGCCAAACAGCTCCATATCGCCGTACCAGGCATAGAAAGGGCGCAGATGGCGACCGATGGGCACCCCGTCGACACGTGAATAGGTCAATGACACCGGCTGCACCATGAGAGGCTCGCCCTTCACGCGAAACTCGGCCACCGAGAGCAGTGAGCTTTTGAAGGGCAATATGTGATTGCCGTCGTCGCTGGTGCCCTCGGGAAACAGGATCATGCTGTCCCCGGCCTCAAGCCGGCGCCCGAGCGCCGTGGCCTGCAGGTGTGATGTGCGGATCCGGCGGTCGACAAAGACCGAGCGTTGCAGCCTCGCCAAAAGTCCGAACAGCGGCCAATCAGCCACCTCGGACTTGGCCACGAAGGATCCCGGAATCAGCGCCCCGTAGATCGGGATATCGAGATAGGAGGTGTGATTGGCGACAAACAGGGTCGGCCGGGTTCGTGACCGGCGCCCGAAAACCTCAAGCCTGATCCCCAGAAGCCGGCAACAAATCCGGTGATACCAGAGCGGAATACGCCGCGATAACGGCAGGCGCAACAACAACGCGACCGCCTGCACCGGGATCAGCGCAAGGGTAAACATCACATACATGGACGCCCGTGCAACCGCCGTTTCCCTGGCATTGTAAATTGTCGGCTCGCTCACACGCCGCTCCCGGGTGCTTCACTTTCCGCGTCTCTCTCGCGCCCGTAGTGCCGGTAATATTTACTGGTCACAAGGTCGGTTTTGACCACGATGCAAACGTCGGTGGTGTTGAACTGGCGATCAACGACAGCACCGTCACCAACAAAACCACCGAGCCGGAGATAACCCTTCAGCAGCGGCGGCAACGCTGTCAGTGCCGCCTTCTTGTCGATCTGATCCTCGGGCAGGAAATCCATGCCCACATACAGGTCCGGCAGCGCGACGGGGCGCATGCCTTCGGGTGCCAGGTGAAAATGATGCAGATAGCTCAGCGGCAGGGCGAGGCTTTCGGGCTCGACGCCATGCAGGCTGGCACAGCCGAACATCATGGATATGTCATGGTGGAAAACAAACTGGGCAATCGCCGCCCAGAGCAGCTGCATGGTAGGACGGGCGCGATAATTCATATCGACGCATGATCGGCCAAGCTCCAGAATCTCACCGGAATAATCCATAAGCGGGGTGATGTCGTACTCGTCCGCCGAATAGAAGCGCCCGAACTTCCGCGCGCTTTCACCGCGCAACAAACGGTAGGTCGCGATGATCGATTCCGGCCCCTCTCCGCGGCTCGTGTCACACACAAGCAGGTGCTCACACACCCCGTCGAAGGGATCCACGTCGCGCCGAAGACGCTCCATCTCCGCGTCCGGCTTGGCCTTCATCTCGTCGTAGAACACGCGGTACCGCAACGCCTGGGCAGCCCCGATGTCGTCCTCGTCACGCGCAAGGCGCGCCACGAGCGAACCGGTTCCGAGCGACGCGAGTGACGCGTCGAGACGCGCGCTGCCCTCGACCGATCGCTGCCCACCATCATCATTGTGGAGGTCGTTCATTCGGATTTCGCTTGCATGAGTTCGCGATCGCCCGTCAATCGTCGCCGTCATCGTCCGCCGCTTGAATGGGCGTCGCGAACAACTCAAGCCGATGATCGATGAGTTCATAGCCCAGATCGCGCGCGATCTTCGATTTCAGCGCCTCGATCTCTTCGTTGAAAAATTCGATGACCTTGCCGGTCTTCACATCAATCAGATGATCATGATGATCGTCTTGCACCTCTTCATAGCGTGCCCGACCATCGCCGAAGTCATGTTTTTCAAGAATATTGGCCTCCTCGAACAGGCGCACTGTCCGGTACACCGTGGCGATCGAGATGCGCGAGTCGAGCAGGGTGGCACGACGATAGACCTGATCGACGTCAGGATGGTCGTCGGCTTCTGACAGCACCCGCGCGATCGTGCGGCGCTGCTCTGTCAGCTTAAGCCCGCGGTCCGTGCACAGCTGTTCGATTCTCGACGGCATGTTCGCGCTCACGCCCACCCCCGACCGGTCGACCAACTATCTGTTTCAGAAACCTTCACACGCGCAATATAGGCCAAATATCGACTCACAGCGAACATACGCCCCGCAACTTCGAGGCTATTTCTTGCCGCGTTTTCCCAAGCCTATCTTTTTCGCCAGTTGGCTGCGCTTTTTGGCGTAGTTCGGCGCAACCATAGGGTAGTCCGCCGCCAGACCCCAACGCTCACGATACTGCTCCGGGGTCATGTCATAAGAGGTCTTGAGATGCCGCTTCAGCATCTTCAGCTTCATCCCATCCTCAAGACAGACGATATAGTCTGCTGTCACCGACTTTTTAATCGGCACCGCCGGGGACGGACGCTGTTGCGCGCTCGCCGAGCCGCCAGTGTCAGTAAGGCTGGCATGCACTTGAGCAATCAACTGGGGCAGCTCATTTGCCGGCAGCTTGTTGTTTGACACATGCGCCGCAACTATATCGGCCGTCAACTTCAACAATTCTGCTGAACTAACCTGTTCACTCATCGGATATTGCCTCATGAATGCTTGTAAATATGAATATATGGTCGAGTATTTAGTCTCTGTTCAGCGTTTGTCCAAGTTTTTTCGATCCACAGCCTCTACACTGCGCGCATACACCAGAGCATCCACCCTCCGGTCTTGCCCGGCGTAGTAGTCGGGCCGAAGACCAACCGGCACAAATCCGACCGATTCATACAGCGCGATCGCCGCCGCATTGTCCACGGCCACCTCAAGCACCACCCTGCTTTGCGCCCCCAAATGCCGAAAAAAGGTGTCGAGCAGACCATGGGCAACGCCGGAGCGGCGCACGGCTGGCGCCACACAAAGGGTGAGAATTTCGGCTTCGTTGTCCAACAATCTGCACACAAGAAGCGCCGAGGCTTCTTTCTCATAATGCCGGGCGACAAGCGCAACGGTTGTCGGCATTCCCAAGATCGTGCGAAACGCACGCGCTGACCACGGCGTCTCCGGGAGGGGCGCAAAGCAGAGGCCATGGAGCTGCGCAAGATGCTCCGCCGCAGTAGTGGGCGCCTCCTCGATGATCCAGTCCCGGGCTTCTACGCTTGCCAATTTCCACCCCTATCCGCGAAGGCGCTGCCGGTCTGCCGCCGGCGGACTGGTGTCCGGCGGGCGCAAATACATCGGACGCGGGGGCGCGATCTCCGCGTCCGGGGATTTGCCGAACGCGACGGCCGCCAGGGTTGCGACGGCTGCCGCATCGGCGGCCTGGATACGCCGCGCGATCTGGTCGGGATGATGATCGCTCGCCTGGGCGACAAAGCGCTCAACGGCATCGCCCACAATAGTTGCGCCATCGAGCGCGGCGATTTTCTGTTCAGCTTCCGCCGCCCCGACCACCGACGGCCCCGCGAGTGGATCATCATCGGAACCGAACGCCTGAATGTAGAAGTCCGCGCGCTTGGTCTCCAGGAGGACGGCAACCGGACCGGCCACGCCGGCATCGCGGGCCAGATGACGGTGCACCTCAAGGCTGCCGACCCCCATGACCGGAATGCCCAACGCCAGGCCGAGACCCCGCGCGGCGGCAATGGCAATCCGCAATCCAGTGTAGGCGCCCGGCCCAACGCAGACGGCGATGAGGTCCAGCTCCTGAAAGCCCACATCTGTGACGACATCGCGCGCCATCGGCATGAGCGCCTCGGCATGGCCGCGGTCCATGGCCTCCCAACGCTGATTCGCAATCCCACCGGCCGCCCACAACGCAGCGGAACAAGCCGCGCCAGCTGCGTCCAAGGCCAGGATGGTCGGGTCGGCAGTCTTGTTCATTTTCCTGCTTTTCGGCGAATCCGTGCTCGGGTCTAGCATCGCGCGCCGGTCACGGCAAAGGCGGCCGGCAGGAGGACTTCCCCATGGACGACCCAGAAACGCACCCTGCGGCATATGTAGAAATTGGTCCGCCAGCCTACAATGTCGACATCCACATGGCCTACGCGACTGCCGATAATTTTACCGGGCAGCCGGTCTACACGAATGCACATTGCTTCCTGCATGAAGATGCCGCAGCACATCTGGCGCGCGCGATCGAGCTCGCCGAGCGCCTCGGCTATCGGATGTTAATTTATGACGCCCTGCGGCCCAGCGAGGCGCAATGGGCGTTGTGGAATCACACGCCCGACCCCGACTTCCTGGCCGATCCGCGACGCGGGTCACCTCACAGCCGCGGTGTCGCAGTGGACCTGACCTTGATCGATGACGCCGGCGTCCCCCTCGACATGGGCACCGCTTTCGATGCGTTCACCCCCCTGTCCCATCACGGCGCGGACGTGTCCCCCGAGGCGCAACGCAACCGGCACCTTCTGCTGGGCATCATGTCGACGGCGGGGTGGGATTTTTATTCAAAGGAGTGGTGGCACTATCAATTGTTCGAGGCACGGCGATACCCGCTGGCGGAAGACCGTGACCTCGACAAGCCGATGATGGGATCACGATAATACCGCGACTTCAGAACAGGCTTTTCTCAAGGAGCTTGCGGCGCAAAACAGCCCAACGGTAACGTCACGGAAGACCGCAGCCTGTCCCAGGGCGCGCCGGTCTGTGGAGACGCAGGTGACGGGACGAGCACTCAATTTGTTGAAACAACGCACGCAGGGGGCCATCGCTTCGATTCTGGCAGCGGCAGCCGTCTGGCTATCTCTGGCCGGGCCGGCAAGCGCCGCCGATTCGGCCGTCATTCTGATGTATCACCGGTTTGGCGAAAGCGCGTTTCCTTCAACCAATATCCGCCTCGCCCAGTTCGAGGCGCATATCGCGGAACTCGCCTCGGGGCCTTATACCGTGATGTCCGTGCCCGACATCGTGGCGGCGATCCGCGAAGGCCGGGAGCTTCCCGACCGGACCGTGGGGATCACGATCGACGACGGATACCGTTCGATCTACACCGAGGCATGGCCCCGGCTGCGGCGCGCCGGCTTTCCGTTCACGGTGTTCGTGTCATCCGACCCTGCCGATCGTGGGTTTTCCGACTTCATGAATTGGGAGCAGGTGCGCGAGATGCAGGAGGCGGGCGTGACAATCGGCGGGCACACGTCAACGCATCTGCACATGGCGGCGAACTCGATCGAGCGCAACCAATCCGACGTCAGCCTGTCGAATGCGCGCTATGTCAGCGAACTCGGCGCCGTGCCGGAACTGTTCGCCTATCCTTTCGGTGAAGCCAGCACGCGGGTGCAACGCATCGTTCAGGATGCGGGCTATGCGAGCGCCTTCGGTCAGCATTCGGGCCCACTCGACGCCTCCGCCGACCCCTATTACATGCCCCGCTTCGCCTTGAACGAGGCCTTCGGTGACATGGACCGTTTTCGGCTCGTGACCAACGCGCTGCCGATTCCCCACACCGACATGACGCCGGCCAACCCCACCTTGACCCAAAACCCACCCATCTTCGGCTTCACCCGTGCGCCTGATTCGCCGCAGATCAACGGGCTCGCATGTTATGCCGCAGATCAGGGACAGGTGAGCGTCGAGGAAATCGGACCGCGGATCGAGGTGAGGATGGATGGCCCATTTCCGACTGGCCGTGCACGCATCAACTGCACAGGTCTTGGGCGCGACGGGCGCTGGCGCTGGCTTGGGATGCTGTATTACGTGCCGCGATCCTAGGTTCCGTCCGGCCGGTCACAACGGCGACCGAAGGCCTTCGGTTCGGGTGCTCAGCGTTGGGCGTCTAGCGTGATGTGATGCGGCCAAGATCGAACGGCTCGGTCGACAATTGTGCGACCTCGAAGTCATCGAGCTGATTCGTTCTGATCAACCCGCGCAATGCATCGACATATGCTTCCCGGCGTTCGGAGTAGCTAATGAGAGTTTGTGCAAGCTCATGGGCGTCGAGCTGCGTGTCGCGCGCGCGCATCTGTGCGCGGGTCACCCTGTAATCTTCATACGCATAGTGACGGTTGAGATTGACCACATAGCTGCGGACGCTGTCGAGCAGACTGTCAAAGGCGCGAACCTCGAAACGTTCCCCCTCTGCGCGTTCCTCGGGAATGAACCCCGTCCCCTTGCTCCAGGCGCGCTGCCCATAAAGGGCGTTGCCATCTCGCGCGAAGCGGGACCGGCCCCATCCGCTTTCCTCGATGGCCTGGGCCAAAGCCAGCGTCGGAGAAACGGTATCCACACGCCGCAACAGAGCCGCGAAATCACCCGGTGCCGTATCGTATTTCTCGGCGAGACGGTCGAGCCAGCCCTGGTCGTCATCCGACAATTCGCGACCTGAAAGAATATGCTCTTCCAGGTCAATCAGTCGACGGCGCTCCAGCCGAACTTCCTCATTGGCCTTCAAGATCAAAGGAAGAACCGTGCGAATAAACGTGCGCTTACGTGCCTCGACGACCATCTGATTGTCGAAATCTTCAGGCAATGATTCAACCAACAGACGCGGTACGCGCGAATCGCCACGCCTTATCTGCCGAAGCGCATATCCGGTTTCGTCGAGCACATCATGCAGGCTGTCGGCAGAGGTGACCGCAACCATATCGTCATCGATATCGGCGAACTGCGGGTGCGTAGGCGTAAAGTCGACCTGCGGCAACGCGATCCAATTCAGGGCCGCGCGCGCCGGCCGATCCACGGAAAACCCGGCCACGGCACCATAAATCAGGGCGACGCCAATGGCGGAAACCGCGAAAGCAGTGCGCTTATTTTTACGAAAGTTACGAATGATGCCCCTCATCTCGACACGCTCCCCCACGTTGCCGCGGGCCAGGGGCGTTTCAACTTTTATGCGTATTCAAAGTGTTCGGCAAGCCGTGACTTGACGCCGGCCCGCAGATCCATTCCTCGATTTTTTAACGAACGCCGCTAGGCGACGGCCTGAACCTCGTCCACCTCAGGCACGTAGTGCCGGAGAAGATTCTCGATGCCCATTTTCAGGGTCGCGGTTGAACTCGGACAGCCGGCGCAAGCACCCTGCATGGTCAGGAAAACCACGCCGTCCTCGAAGCCGTGAAATACGATATCGCCGCCATCCATCGCCACGGCGGGCCGCACGCGCGTGTCGAGCAACTCGACGATCTGCGCCACAACCTCTTTGTTCTCACCCTCGTCGACCGCATGCGCCGGACCTGCGGCCTCGCGCATCACCGGCTCGCCCGATGTGTAATGTTCCATGATCGCGCCCAGCACGGCCGGCTTCAAAACTTGCCAATCCGCTTCCGGCGCCTTCGTCACGGTGACGAAATCGCTGCCGAGAAATACCGCTGTCACTTCGGGCACCGCGAACAGGCGCATCGCCAGGGGCGACGTATCAGCGCTCTCCCGGTTGGGGAAGTCTGCCGTGCCTGCCGCCATCACGTCGCTGCCCGGAAGGAACTTCAGGGTCGCGGGATTGGGTGTCTCTTCGGTCTGTATAAACATCCGATACCTTGCCTCATCGCCTGTTGAAACCACATTCAATGCGTGGCCTGGAGCCCGTGTTAACGAATCCTGTGACGGAGCGTTAACGTTTAAAACCAGTCGGGCCATGTTCGAGAGGGAATTTGGGCAGATTTCCGGAATAATCAAGCCCTGATTTTCCTCCCTCTTGGTTAATGAGGAAGCCCAATACGGTTAATACGATGGCCGCCAAAGTGGCGAACACAGCAAGAACATCCTATGTTCGCCGCACATCGTGCGGTGTATTTGAGAACCCCAGCTTTGGAATGCCCCCCCCCTGTGGATAGCGAAACACTTGTGTCGGAGAATCGCATGGCTGAGAGCCCGATGACGAGCTTGCCGGCCCCGGATTACGATTGCCCCGTGTTCGAATGGATCGAGAATTTCGGACGCTATGCGGATTCGATCCCCACGCTCATCGGTGAAGTCGGGCGCCGGTTCCAGGATTGCGGCCTGCCGCTGGCCCGGCTCAGTATCGTGATCCGCACCCTGCACCCGCAGATCGCCGCGGCAGGCTTTGCGTGGAACGGCGAGACCGGCGAGATGTCCGAATTTCGCGGCGACCATCAATCACAGTCGAGCGAATCCTATCAACGCAGCCCCGTGCGCGTCGTGTTCGAAGGCTCGCCCGGCCTGCGCCGCCGGCTGCTGGATCCGGACTGCCCGCGCGATTTTCCAATCCTGGAGGAGCTCGCGGCGGATGGGGTCACCGACTACGTGATTTTACCGATCCCGTTCTCCACCGGGCAGGCCTATGCCTGCTCCTGGGCAACCAAGGCGCCCGATGGCTTCCCCGACGGCGCGCTTGAGCGCATCACCCAACTCATGCCCGCCTTCTCGCTGGTGCTCGAGATTCTCGCGGTGCGCATGATCTCGCGCAATCTGATGGACACCTATCTGGGCCACAGCGCAGGTGAGCGCGTGCTCCAGGGCGAGATCTATCGCGGCGTGAACGAGACCATCGAATCCGTCGTCTGGATTTCGGACCTACGAAGCTTCACCCGGATGTCGGATGAGTTCGCGCCGCCGGTGATGCTGGGAATTCTGAACGACCATTTCGAACGTGTGGTCGGCGCCATCGCCGATCATGGTGGCGAGGTGCTGAAGTTCATGGGCGATTCGGTGCTCGCCATCTTCCCTGTCGATTCCGAGCTTGGACCCCAGCCGGCCGTGACGGCCGCACTGGCCGCCGCCCGCGACGCAACAAATCGAATTGGAGAGGGAAACGCCGCGCGCCTGGAAAAGGGCCTGACCGAGATCGGCTTCGGAATTGCGCTCCATCACGGCAATGTCGTCTACGGCAATATTGGCGCGCCCGACCGGCTGGACTTCACGGTGATCGGCCCGGCGGTCAATCAGACGGCGCGGATCGAGGCGCTGTGCCGCACCCTCCGCCGGCCCGTTCTGGTCTCCCAGCGGATCGCCGATGCCGCACAGTCGGAGCTCGTGTCGCTCGGCTTTCAGGCCCTGCGCGGTGTGCGCGAACCCCAGGAGATCTTCACCCTACCGGAATATGCCTGACGCAAACTATGCGTCCTCCCTATGCCCCGAGGAACCCGACGATCTCATGCACTTCCTTGATGACCGGCGCGGCGATGGCCGCCGCGCGCTCGGCGCCGTCATGGAGAACGGAATCGACGTGATCGGGTGACGCCATCAGGCGCTGCATCTCTTCGCCGATCGGGCCGAGTTTGGCGACCGACAGATCCACAAGTTCGCCCTTGAAGGCGCTGAACTGTGCACCGGCAAACTGTTCGAGCGTGACCCCCATGGACTGGCCGGACAGCGCGGCGTAGATCGAGAGCAGATTGAACGCCTCGGGCCGCGCGCGCTCGACCTCGGCCTCGACATGCTGCCCGTCCTCGGCGAGCGAGTCCGGACCCGGAAGCTCCCCCGGATCGGTCTTGGCTTTGCGAATCTTGCCCGCGATTTCGTCGGCGCCATCCGTGAGATTGATCCGCGAATATTCCGACGGATCGGATTTCGACATCTTCTTGGTACCGTCGCGCAGGCTCATCACCCGGGTCGCCTCGCCGAAGATCAGCGGCTCGACGACAGGAAAACAATCGGTCTCGAAATCATTGTTGAACTTGATCGCGATGTCGCGCGTCAGCTCGAGATGCTGTTTCTGGTCCTCGCCGACCGGCACATGAGTCGCCTTGTAGGCCAGAATGTCTGCCGCCATCAGGTTCGGATAAACATACAGGCCCACACTCGCATTCTCGCGCTGCTTGCCCGCCTTCTCCTTGAACTGGGTCATCCGGTTGAGCCAGCCCATCCGGGCCACACAGTTGAACACCCAGGCGAGTTCCGCATGCGCGGTCACCTGGCTCTGATTGAAGATGATCGAATTCTTGGGGTCGATCCCCGAGGCGATGAACGCCGCCGCCACTTCGCGCGTGTGCGGGGCGAGCTGTTTGGGGTCCTGCCAGACCGTGATTGCGTGCATGTCGACCACGCAATAGATGCATTCGAAATCGGCCTGCAGACCGACGAAGTTTCGAATAGCACCAAGATAGTTTCCGAGGTGGAGATCACCGGTGGGCTGTACGCCCGAGAATATGCGGCTCATCGAAAATTTACTCCTGGGGGTTTGGACGCCCGAGGGTGTCAGGGAAGGCGCGGGTTATGGCCCGCGCGCGCGCATCAGGTCAAGCTGGGCGGCCCCTATCCGCGGCGCAACATCCCCCGCATTTCACCCAGCGAGGTCGCGCGCAGCAGCTGGGCCAGCACGCCATAAACCGCCATGCCGGCAAGCACCACCAACACCAGTGCGGCGACACCGGCCGGGTCGCTCTGGGTGAGCTGCGAGGCCAGCAGGCCGGCGATCAGCCACAGGGCACCAGCCATCAGCAGTGCGGCAAACAGGATGCGCACCAGCCGCGTCAGCAGCCTGCGGTCGGGTTCGAGTAACCCACGGCGGTACAACAGAATGGCGAGCAGGCCGGCGTTGAGCCACGCCGAGGCTGCCGTCGCCAACGCGATCCCGACATGGGCCATCGACGGCATCAGCGCCAGTGCCAGCCCGATATTCACGACCAGCGCCGCTGCTGCGATCTTCACCGGCGTCGCTGTGTCTTCGCGCGCAAAAAATCCGGGCACCAACGCCTTGATCAGGACATAGGCCGGCAGCCCCAATGCGAATGCCGCCAGGGCCGCACCTGTGGCCGCCGCATCGGCGGCATCAAACGCGCCACGCTGAAACAGAACCGTCACGATCGGGTCGGCGATGATCAGCAGTGCTGCAGCAGCGGGCAGCGTCAGGAGCATCGCGAACTCAATGGCGCGGTTTTGGCAGTCGCGCGCGGCGGCGGCGTCGCCGGCCTTGAGCTGGCGCGACAGAAGCGGGAGGAGCGCCACCCCCACGGCCGCGCCGACGACGCCCAGCGGCAGCTGGTTCACCCGGTCGGCGAAATAGAGGAATGACACCGAACCTTCCGGCAACTCCGAGGCCAGACGCACGCCAATCAGGACATTAATCTGATAGACGCCGGCGCCGAGGATGCCGGGCCCCATCAGCATGAAGAGCCGCTTCACCCGGGGCCCAAAAACCAACCGTGGCACGAGCGGCATCAGCCCGGTGCGCGAACACACGGCCGCCAGCCAGAAGAACTGGCCGACCCCGGCGACGAGCACCCCCCAACTCAGCGCCAGTCCGGGATTCGGAAACCAGTCCAGCGCCACGCCTGTGAGCGCGCCGATCAAAACAATGTTCAACAGGATGGGTGCGGCGGCGGCGGCGGCAAATTTCTCGAGCGTGTTCAGAATCCCGCCGAGCATTGCGGACAACGAGACGAACAAAAGATAGGGAAAGGTCAGGCGGGCGAAGTCGACCGCCAGGTTGAATTTCTCGGGATCGTCGCGGAAGCCGCCGGCAACCACCGCCATGACCTCCGGCATAAATATTTCGACCAGGATACTGAGCAGGATCAGGATCAACAGCATGATCCCGAAGACACGTTCGGCAAACGCCCGCGCCGCCGCGCGCCCATGCTCGGTCAGCTCACCGGCAAACAGCGGCACAAAGGCGGCATTGAATGCGCCCTCGGCAAACAGACGGCGAAAAATATTCGGAAACTGAAGTGCGACGAAGAACGCATCGCTGACCTGACCCGCCCCCAGGAACGCCGCGATGAACATGTCGCGCACGAAGCCCAGAACCCGGCTGCCCATGGTCCAGCCGCCGACCGTAGCAATGGCGCGAAGAAGTGGCATGCAGCGCTCTTAACGGGAAACCGGGGCGAAGGAAAGGCAGGTGTGGCCGCGGGCGGCGCCTATTCCGCGGCCTGGTTAGCGCCCTGGTCGGCAGTACTATCGTCTTCACGGATCGCCGCGAGCAGGCGTTCGCGGATCGCCAGGATGCGTGCCTCATGGCTCACTTTCATGCCGAAGCCATCTTTGACATAGAAGACATCGACCGCCCGCTCGCCAAAGGTCGAAATCTTGGCCGACGAAATCTGCAGTGACAGATCGTAAAGTGCCCGCGTGACCAAATAGAGAAAGCCCGGGCGGTCGCGGCCGTTGACCTCAATCACCGTGTGGGTGGCGCTCGCCTGATTGTCGACGATCACCCGTGGCGACACGGTGAAGATTTTGGTGCGCGCCGGAATAAACGTCCGCTCGGCCTCCGGCTCGGAACGGTCCATCTCACCGGCAAAGGCGCGTTCGATCTGGACCGTCAGCTTGGCCAGGGTGCCCGATGCCGACAGGGCCGTGTCATCCCGGTCCTGCAACCAGAAGGTATCCAGCGCCATACCCTGGGGCGTGGTGAATACCTTGGCGTCGACGATATTCGCGTCGACGGCGGAGATGGCCCCGGTGATGCGAGAGAACAGACCGGGATGGTCCTGTGTGTAGACCGTCAATTCGGTCACATCGATATCCGAACGCACCCGCGTGCGAATGGAAAGCGGAAGCTTCTCCTGATCGGCCGTTCGCATCAGGCGCGCCTGATGGGCGAGCGTGTCCGTGTCGAATGTCAGCCAATAGCCGGGGTAACCCCGATCAAACTGCGCCTCGATATCCCCATCCGACCAATCGGCCAGCGCCTCGCGCAGGGCTTCCTTGGCCGCCTCAATCCGCGCTCCGCGCGCGTTGGTCCGTTGCCCGCCCGACATCACGTCTTCGGCTGCGTGATAGAGGTCTCGCAGCAGTGCTGCCTTCCAGTTGTTCCAGACATTCGGGCCGGTCGCCCGCATGTCGACGACCGTCAGGCACAATAACAGACGCAGGCGCTCGGGCGACTGCACCTGATCGACGAAATCCATGATGGTCTTGCTGTCGTTGAGGTCGCGTTTTTGCGCGACGTCGCTCATCGCCAGATGTTCATGCACCAGCCACTCGACGGTCTCGCTTTCCTCCGCCTCGAGCCCGAGGCGCGGACAAACCCGCTTCGCCACACGCGCGCCGAGTACAGAATGATCGCCACCGCGCCCCTTGGCGATATCGTGGAAAAGGACGGCCATATAAAGGGCGCGCCGGGAGCCAATTTTATGGATCACATCGCTCGCCACGGGATGGTCATCCTTCAGCTCGCCGCGCTCGATTTTGGCCAGCAGGCCGATCGCCTGGATCGTGTGCTCATCCACTGTGTACACATGATACATGTCGTGCTGGGTCTGGCCGACGACCCGGCCGAAGTCCCGCAGGAACCGGCCGAACACACCCGCCTCATTCATCCGCGTCAGCGCCAGCTCGGGCGAATCGATCGACGTCGCCATCTCGACGAACATGCGGTTCGCCTCCGGGTTCTCCCGGACAGATTTGTCGATCCGCTTCAGATTCTGGGTCACCAGCCGCAGCGCGTGGGGATGAATATCCAAACCCGCATTATGCGCCACGTAGAACAGCCGGATCATCGCGACCGGATCACTTTCAAACTGATCGTCATCGGCGACCGTCAACCGGTCGCGGTCGGTGCTGAATCCCATCAGGTCGCGCGGCCTGCGCAGGCGCGGCAGCCGGATGATCGGCCGGCTCATATTCTCGGCCTCGATCGCGGCGCAGAAGATCCGGGTCAGATCACCGACATCTTTTGCGACGATGTAATAATGCTTCATGAAGCGTTCGACACCGGACGCCCCAGCCCTGTCGGCATAGCCCATGCGCTGGGAAATCGGCGTCTGCACGTCGAAGGTCAGCCGTTCCTCGGCCCGGCCGGACAGATAGTGCAGATGAAACCTAACACTCCAGAGAAAGTTCTGATCCTTTGAAAAATTGCGCGCTTCGGACTTGGTCAGAACGTCGCGCGCAACCAGATCGGTCACGCTGTCGACTTCATAGGCGAATTTCGCGATCCAGTAGAGGGTCTGGAGATCCCTGAGGCCGCCCTTGCCGTCCTTGATGTTCGGCTCAACGTAATAACGGCTGTCCCCCATCTTCTCGTGGCGGGTGTCGCGCTCGTCGAGCTTTCCCTTCACAAAATCCATCGCCGCGCCCGATATCACCTGGTCGCTGAAGGTCTTGCGCAGCTCCAGATACAGCGCCTGGTCTCCCCAGAGATAACGCGCCTCCAGAAGTGCCGTGCGGATGGTGAGGTCGCTCTTGGCCAGGCGCACACAATCGTCGATCGACCGGGTCGAATGCCCGACCTTCAAGCCCAGGTCCCAGAGGATGTAGAGAATATATTCGACGATCTGCTCGCCATGGGCCGTCTGCTTCCAGGGGAACAGAAACAGCAGATCTATGTCCGAGAATGGCGCCAGTTCACCGCGCCCATATCCGCCCACGGCCACGACCGCCATCCGGTCCGTCGCGGTCGGGTTCGCCGCCGGGTATTCGCGCAACGCCGTGTCGTGAACGACGCGAATAACCTGATCGAACAGAAAGGCGAGTTCGCCCTTCGCGGCATTGCCATCGATCTCCACCGCCTCGAAGCGGACCTGAACCAGGCTGCGGCCCTCCTCGATCGCAGCCTTGAGCAAATCGAGGGTGATCCGTCGCCGCTCCGGCGACGTCGAGACATCGGCGCATGCGGCTTCGATCCGGGCCTCAAGCGCCGCCCGGTCGAGCACATCGCGTTTTCGTTTTCGTGTGGCCATGGTCGCGCTGTTTTACACCGTCAACGCCGGAATGAATATGGCAGGCCGCGGATCACCCTATTGGACAGGGGGGTCGGCCTCTAACGCCGCGCGCAGCCGGGCGCGTCTCGAGAATGCGTAAACATAGATCGCCAGGCCGACCAGGGACCCGACAGACACGGGCCAACCCAGCCCGACCGCATCGCCGATGCGCCCCATCGCCAGCGCGCCCAGCGCCGGGCCGGACCGAAAAATCATGCCGAACAGGCCCAGCACACGCCCGCGCATCTCATCGGGCACGGCAAACTGGACGACCTGCTGGGTGGCGATGCCGCCGCTGGTCATCGTGAACCCCAGCGCGGCGAGGCAGACCATCGCGAAGGGCAACCAGATCACGTTGACGATCAGGAACGCCGCGGTTCCGCCGATCAGGCCCGAAAGAAGCGCAATCTCGGTAATCCCGTCCTTGTTCCCGCGCCGCAGCATCCAGATCGCGCCGGCCATGGCGCCGATCCCCAGCGAAGACGCCATGACCGAGAACCCGGTGACGTCGAGCAGGAACATGGAACCGGCAAGCGCGGACAACAATTCGGTCAGCGGCCGTATCATCGTGCCCAGCGCCAACAGAAGCAGCAGCATGGGGCCGATCCCGGGATGGGACGCGCCGTAGCGAATGCCGGCCAACGCATCACCCAGGAACGTGCCGCGCGCCGCCTTGCTGCCGGCCTGAAAGGGTACGTCGATGCTGGCCAGGGCCCAGACCATCGCGCCGCCGGCAAAGATGTTGACGAAGAAAGCGAGCTCCGGCCCGCCCAACGGCAGAAGAATCGCGGCCAATGCGGGGCCGACAAACTGCGCGGCATTGAAGGTCGAGGAATTGAGCGCGATGGCCGTCGAAATTTCCGACCGCGGCACCAGGTTCGGCATCAACGCAAGGCGCACGGGTTGCCAGAACGAGAAAGTAACACCGCGCGCGAGCGCCATGGCCAACAGAAGCCAGATGGTCATCAGGCCGGCGAAGGTAAACACCGTGAGAAAAATCGAAATCACGACCAGGGCGGCCTGAGTGGCGACGGCGATCTTCCGTCGGTCCATCCGGTCGGCCAGGACGCCACCAACCGGGCCGAACAAAAGCACCGGCAACGCATCGGCGGCAGCCACCGCACCAACCCAAAAACCAGACTTGGTCAGCTCCCAGGCGAGCCAGCTGATCGAAATGCGCACGACCCAGGTGCCCACGACATTGGGGATATGCCCGATCAGGTAAATTCGAAAGCTGCGGTGGCGCATCACGTCGCCCACGGCACCGAAACCGGCAAGCGCCAGGCCGCGAACGAGGAGATCAATCATCCAGAGCGGCTTTAAGGCGATAGAGCAATTCCAGTGCCGTCTTTGGCGTGAGATCGTCGGGACTGATCGACGCCAGGAGTTCGCGGACCGGATCGGCGGCGGGTTCGGCCTGAGGGGCGGCAGCAACCGCGGCCTGAAACAACGGCAGGTCGTCCGCCAGGCGCGTCAGGGCCCCGGCTTGGTCGCCGGCCTCCAGCAGGCGCAAGACCGCTTCGGCGCGGTCCACCACAGCGGGCGGCAGCCCGGCGAGCTTGCCCACATGGATGCCATAGGACCGGTCCGCCGCGCCGGGCCCGACCTCATGCAGGAAGACGATATCGTCCTTCCATTCCTTCACCCGCATGGTGTGACACGACATGTCGGGCAGGCGGGCGGCGAGTCGGGTGAGCTCATGGAAATGGGTGGCGAACAATGTCCGGCAACGATTCTGCTCCTGCAGATGTTCGACCGTCGCCCAGGCAATCGACAGCCCGTCGAACGTGGCCGTGCCGCGCCCGATCTCATCGAGGATGACCAACGCGCGCGGGCCCGCCTGATTGAGGATCGCCGCGGTCTCGACCATCTCGACCATGAAGGTCGAGCGACCACGCGCCAGATCGTCGGCGGCGCCAACCCGGCTGAACAGCCGGTCCACGACACCAATTTCGGCGGTGTCTGCGGGAACGAAGGACCCGATCTGGGCCAGAATGGCAATCAGGGCATTCTGGCGGAGAAATGTCGATTTGCCCGCCATGTTCGGGCCTGTGACGAGCCACAGGCGACCGGCTGCCGCATCTTCGCCCGACAGGTCACAATCATTGGCGACGAAGGCCTCGGGCCCGTCGTTCAGCATCGTCTCCACCACCGGGTGGCGGCCCCCGGTCACCCGAAACACATGGCTGTCGGACAGGACCGGGCGGGTAAACCGCGCGCCCACCGCCAGTTCGGCCATTCCCGCCGCGACATCGAGATCGGCCAGCGCCCTGGCCGAGGCGGCAACATCGTCGGCCTGTTCCAACACATCGCTGACCAGGACTTCAAACAGCTCGAGTTCAATTGCCAAAGCGCGCTCGCCGGCGCGCGAAATCTTGTCGTCCAGTTCCGACAGACCGACCGTGGTGAACCGCACGGCGTTCGCCATCGTCTGGCGATGGATCAGGCCAAACTGATTGGCCGCCGCCTCCTTGCCATCGGCCATGATGCGGTCCGCATGGCTGCTGCCAAGTTCGACGAAATAGCCGAGCACATTGTTGTGCTTGATCTTGAGATTGGCCACGCCGGTCGTCTCGACATATTCCGCCTGGAGGCCCGCGATCAGTTTCCGGCTCTCGTCGCGCAGGCTCGTTTGCTCGTCGAGCTCGGCGGCATAACCCGCCGCAATGAACCCTCCATCGCGTGCCGCCAGGGGCAGGTCCACGGCGAGCGCGGCATGCAACAGCCCGACGAGGCCGGCATGTTCGCCGAGCGATGCGGCGATGAGACGGAGCGTCTCGGGCGCGTCCGTTTTGTCCTCGAGAAACCGTCGCAGGGCGGCCGCAGCCTCGAGCCCGGCACGGATCGCCGCCAGGTCACGCGGGCCACCGCGGCCAAGCGCCAATCGCGACAGCGCACGCTCCATATCCGGTGCCGTCCGCAATATGTCCCGAATGTCATCCCGCGCCGCGCCGGCTTCACTGAGATATCCGACGGCATCAAGCCGGTCTTCGAGCGCCGGGACATCGGTCAGCGGGGCCGCCAGCCGTTCTGCCAGGAGCCGCGCGCCCGGGCCGGTGATGGTTCGGTCGATCACCGACAGTAGGGAGCCCTTGCGTTCGCCCGACAGGGTTTGAGTGAGCTCAAGGTTGCGCCGGGTCGAGGCGTCAATCTCCATCACCGCGCCCGCGCTCCCTGGCGGTGGCAACCGCCGCGGCCGGGACAAGCGCGGCATGCGGTCGACCTGTGTCAGGGCGAGATAATCGAGCAACGCACCCGCCGCCGCGATCTCGGCCCGGCCCGGCTCACCGAACGCATCCAGCGTTCCCACAGCGTAAGTTTCCAGCAGGCGGGTCTCGGCGTTCGCGGAATCGAACCGGCTCGCGGGCAACGGAGTCAGAATGTCGCGTACCTCATCCCACAGGGCGGCGAATTCGGGCGGCTCGAGAAGCCGGTCCGGCACCAGAATTTCCCCCGGCGCGATCCGTGCCAGCGCGGCGGCCAACAGGTTCGCCCCACCGGCCGCGGGAATCGGCTGCATCCAGACTTCACCGGTCGACATATCGAGCCATGCCAGCCCGAATGCGCCGCGTACATCTGCACAGGATGCGAGATAATTGTGCCGGCGCGAGTCCAGCAACGTGTCCTCGCTCAGTGTGCCCGGTGTGATCACCCGCACCACGTCCCGGCGCACGATCGATTTCGATCCGCGCTTCTTTGCCTCGGACGGATCTTCCATCTGCTCGCAAACGGCAACGCGATGGCCAGCGCGGATCAAGCGCGGCAAATATTGTTCAGCGGCGTGCACCGGAACCCCCGCCATCGGGACCGGCTCGCCAGCCTGCTGGCCGCGCGATGTCAGCGCAATATCCAGGGACGCGGCGGCGGCCACGGCGTCATCGAAAAACAATTCGTAGAAATCGCCCATCCGGAAAAACAGCAGGCAGTCGGGATAGGCCTCCTTGGCCGCATGCCACTGCGCCAGCATCGGCGACGCCGCGGCAGCAGACTTGATGGGATCTTCGGAGGCGGGGGCAGAACCTGGCATGGCGATGCACCATCATATACGCCCCGCAGGGGCAGGCCAAAACCCCAAGTCCACGCTGAAGATGGGTATTCGAGGCAGCGTTGCTTGACGCGCCGCGGGAACAGGGTTCACGCTCATTCGGCGTATCGCGTTTCGACAACCATTACTGGCGAGAGACATGGCTGATAAACCCGAGAACGAACAACGCAAACTGTCCCAGCTCGACATCGAATCCTTGGAAATGCATCGGACCGGCAAGCCCGGGAAGATCGAAATCATCGCGACCAAGCCGCTGACGACCCAGCATGATCTGTCCCTCGCCTACTCGCCCGGCGTCGCCGCGCCCTGCATGGAAATCTACGCCAACCCCGACGACGCCTATGACTACACCTCACGCGGCAACCTGGTCGCTGTGGTTTCGAACGGCACCGCGGTGCTCGGCCTGGGGAATATCGGCGCGCTCGCATCCAAGCCGGTGATGGAGGGAAAGTCGGTTCTGTTCAAACGGTTCGCCGACATCGATTCCATGGACCTTGAGCTCGACAGCGAGGATGTCGACGAGATCGTCAATTGCGTGCGCCTCCTGCGCCCCACATTCGGCGGCATCAATCTTGAGGATATCAAGGCGCCGGAATGCTTCATCATCGAGCAGCGCCTGCGCGAGATCATGGATATCCCGGTCTTCCACGATGATCAGCACGGCACCGCGATCGTGTCCCTGGCCGGGTTGATCAACGCGCTCGACCTGACGAACCGCGTCCTCAAGGATATCAAGATCGTGGTCAACGGCGCCGGGGCCGCGTCGATCGCCTGCATCGAGCTGATCAAGGCCATGGGCCTGCCCCATAACCAGGCCATCCTGTGCGACAGCCGAGGTGTGATCTATCAAGGCCGCACCGACGGCATGAACCAGTGGAAATCGGCCCATGCCGTGAGCACCAAAGCACGTACGCTGGAAGAGGCGATGGTCGGTGCCGATGTGTTCTTCGGCCTGTCGGTCGCGGGCTCGGTCACCAAGAAGATGGTCAAGTCGATGGCCGACAAGCCGATCATTTTCGCGATGGCCAACCCGGACCCGGAGATCACGCCCGAAGACGTGAAGGCCGTCCGCGACGATGCGATCGTCGCCACCGGCCGTTCGGACTATCCCAACCAGGTCAACAACGTCCTGGGCTTTCCCTACATCTTCCGCGGCGCGCTGGACGTGCGCGCCAGCACCATCAACGACCAGATGAAAATCGCCTGCGCCGAGGCGCTGGCCGAACTCGCACGCGAGGATGTGCCCGACGAGGTCGATGCCGCCTATCCCGGCGACCATCTGATCTACGGCCCCGACTACATCATCCCGGTCCCGTTCGATCCCCGGCTGATCGAGCATATCCCGCCCCGGATCGCCCAGGCGGCGATGGATTCCGGGGTCGCCCGGAAACCAATCGAGGATATGGATCTGTATAGCCGGTCCCTGGCCGAGCGCCTCGATCCGACATCGTCGGTGATCCAGGCCACATTCGATTCCGTGCGGACAAGCCCGCGCCGGGTTGTGTTCGCCGAGGGCGAGTCCGAGCGGGTGATCCGGGCGGCCATCGCCTACCGCAACGCCGGACTGGGCGAACCCATTCTCATCGGCCGCGAGGCTGTGGTGCGCCAGCGCATCGAGGATCTGGGTATTTCCGGGATCGATGAACTGCACGTCCACAATGCGGCGCTGTCGGACAACCGGGAGGAATATATCGAGTTCCTCTATCAGCGCCTGCAGCGCGAGGGCCTGATGTATCGCGACTGCCGTCGGATCGTGAATCAGAACCGAAACGTTTTCGCCGCCTGCATGGTGGCGCTGGGGGCCGCCGACGTCATGGTGACCGGCCTGTCCCGGCGTTTCTTCACCTGCTTCAACGATGTCCGCCGGGTCTTCGACGCCGTACCCGGCGAACAGATTTTCGGCCTGTCGATGCATGTGTTGCGCAACCGCACATTGTTCATCGCCGACACATCCGTCCACGAGCGGCCCGATCCCGAGGTTATGGCAGACATCGCCACCCAGGCGGCGGCCAAGGCCCGACAGATGGGCAGCGAGCCGCGGGTGGCCTTCCTGAGCTACTCGAATTTCGGCAACCCACCCTTCGATCTCACAGAGCGGTCACGCGAGGCGGTTCGCGTCCTCGACGAACGCGGCACCGCCGACTTTGAATATGAAGGCGAGATGACCCCCGACATCGCGCTGGATTCCGATTTGCGTGAACGCTACTACCCGTTCAGCCGCCTGACCGGTCCCGCCAACGTGCTGGTCATGCCCGGGCTCCACTCCGCACATATCGCGTCCCGTTTGATGCAATCACTGGAGGTCGGAACCGCGCTGGGGCCCCTGCTGATGGGGCTCGAGAAGCCGGTCGAGATCGTCCACATGAATGCGACGGTCAACGAGCTGGTCAGCGCATCGGCGTTCGGCGCGTATGAATCCATCCGGCGCGAATCGGATGCAAAAACCAAGAGCGCGCGCAAAGGCGCCGCGGTTAAAGGCAAAGCCAAGAAGGCGGCGGGGTAGTTTTGCGGGGCGGCGCCTTGTCTTCGGCGTGCTAGACAGGCCCGAACAGGTTCGCCGACAGCCCGACAGCAACACCAAATGTCACACAATCCAAAACATCTTTTCACGGCAGTGTTGCTCTTTGCTCTTCCCGGGGCGATCGCGCTAATCACGCTGATCGCGACCGGCCGGCTTTCCGTCGGGGCTGGGATCCTGGCCATTCTGTTTGTCCTGGCCGGTGCCGGCGTCGCCGCCTCCTATCCGCTCGCGCGTCTGCGCCAGGTGAGCCATCGCCTCGACATCCTGGTTGATTTGCCACCGGAGTCTGCGCCCACGACCGAGCCGCCGAACGATTCCGGTGCCATCGGCGACGTTGCCGCCACCCTTTTTAGGTTGGAACGCAATTGGGGACGCGACCGCAAACAATTGCGCGACAACCTGCAGGCCGACCAGATCCTGTTCGATGCGTTGCCCGACCCACTCGTCACACTCGATGCCCAGGCGCGGCTGGTCTATGCCAACGCCGCAGCGCGCGCACTCCTCGAAGGGCAGCATGGCGTCAATGATCTCGTGGGGCGCGACCTGTCAGGGGTCATCCGCCAACCGGAAATCCTGCAGGCGGTCGCAGAAGTCCTGGACGGCATGCCCACGCGCACCGTCGAGCTCACCTTTACCGACCGGGTCGACCAGTCATTCGAGGCGCGGGTCGAACCCATCCGAACCCAAACCGACAGCGCGGACGAAGCGCGTGCGTTGATCCTGATGCACGACGTCACCGCACTCCGGCGCGCCGAGCAAATGCGCGCCGATTTCGTCGCCAATGTCAGCCACGAGCTGCGCACCCCGCTGACGTCGCTTGTGGGGTTCATCGAAACCCTGCGCGGCCCCGCAATGGACGACATCGAGGCCCAGGCGCGCTTTCTCGACCTGATGGAAACCCAGTCCACCCGCATGACCCGGATCGTCAACGATCTGCTGTCCCTGTCCCGCATCGAGATGAACGAACACACGCCGCCAAGTGATGCGGTGGATCTCAGGCAGACGATCGCGACCGTCGTCGATCTGCTGGCCCCGCAATCACGCGCTCGCGACGTTGGTATCGAGCTCGCGCTCGATGCTCTCGAAAAGCCGGTCTTGGGACAGGTCGATGAACTGGCCCAGCTGTTCCAGAACCTGATCGAGAACGCCCTCAAATATGGGCGCAGCGGCAGCACGGTGCGTGTGGAAGCAGCGGTCCGGGATGATGTCGCCAGCGTGTCGGTCACCGACCAGGGCGAGGGTATCCCCCGCGAACATATTCCCCGGCTCACCGAACGCTTCTACCGGGTTGATACGGCACGCTCGCGCGAACTCGGTGGTACGGGTCTCGGCCTGGCTATCGTCAAGCACATCGCCAACCGGCATCGCGGTGATTTGACCATCCAGAGTGAGCCCGGAGAAGGCAGCACATTTACCGTGACATTGCGCCTGTCGGACTAGCAGCCAGCCCGGCGCCCGCATCCTTGCCGCTGTCTTTGACAGTGTCTTTGACGGTGTCATCGAACTGCAACATTTCTGTCATATACACGTCGTCGAGCGGCCATAGGTTTGCGCCAGCGAACGGGAACGGGATGTCCCCACCGGACGTGACACGCAGTTCCATCCACGACCTCATCCTCAGGAGAGTCATCCGTGAAAATAAAAACTCTGATCCTCGCAGCAGCGGTTACCATCGGCATGGTCGGCGGCGCCGAAGCCCGCGACCAGATTCGTATCGTCGGATCGTCCACCGTCTTCCCGTTCTCGACCGCCGTTGCAGAGCAGTTCGGCAAAACCACCAGATTCCCGACGCCCGTCGTCGAAAGCACCGGCACAGGCGGCGGCATGAAGTTGTTCTGTTCGGGCGTCGGTGAAGATCATCCCGACATGACGAACGCATCGCGCCGGATAAAGAAGTCCGAATTCGCGGCCTGCACCGCGAACGGCATCGACATCACCGAAGTCAAGATCGGTTTCGACGGCATCGTGATCGCAAATGCCAAGACCGGGCCGGACATGAGCCTCACCCTGGAACAGGTCTTCCTCGCGCTCGCAGCGGTTATCCCGCAGGGCGGCAAGCTGGTCGCGAACCCCAACAAGATGTGGTCCGACATCGATCCAACCCTGCCGAATCGGAAGATCGAGGTGCTTGGCCCGCCACCAACCAGCGGCACCCGCGATGCGTTTGTCGAAATCGCCATGGAAGGCGGCTGCAAGACCCTTGCCGGCGCCATGGAACTCGGCCTCACCAAGAAGGCCTGCCACGCCGTCCGCGAAGACGGGGCCTACATCGAAGCCGGTGAGAACGACAATTTGATCGTCCAGAAGCTCGAGGCGAACCCGGCCGCATTCGGCATCTTCGGCTTCAGCTTCCTCGACCAGAACGCCGACAAACTCAAGGGCGCCTCGGTCGACGGCACGCCGCCGGAGTTCGAGGAAATCGCCGCTGGCAACTACCCGGTCTCACGCTCGCTCTTCTTCTATGTGAAGCAGCAGCATGTGGGCGTCATTCCCGGCATCAAGGAATTCGTCACCGAGTTCACCAGCGAGAACGCCTGGGGTCCCGACGGATACCTGATCGACAAGGGCCTGATCCCGCTTCCCGACGCCGAGCGCGCCGCGATGGCCAAGCAGGCCCAGGGCCTCCAGCCCCTTTCGATGTAAGCGTCCATGTAAATGCCGCAACGCCGGTGCCTTCGGGCACCGGTGTTTCCTTTCACTTCTCACCCCAACCACATCGGCCCGAAGCAGCAACTTAGATCATGAACGCGCTCATTCTCATTATCCTGCTGCTTGGACTGAGTACATTCGCCTACCAGTATGGCCGCCGCAAGGCGCTCACGAGTGTCAGCGGCAGCATCGGAAAATTGCACTCGCTGCCCGCCTATCACGGTGCCTTTGTCGCCCTGTGGTGTGGCTTCCCGGCCCTCCTCCTCGTGGGTCTCTGGTTAATGCTGCAAACCGATATGGTCGAACGCATGGTTCTGTCCAGCCTGTCGGATGGCATCGCGGGCATGTCCAAAGGCCAGATCAGCCTGCTGTTGAGCGATATCCGCAATCTCGCCACCGGTGACATCACCAGCCGCGCGCCCAGCCCGACGGTGCAGGCCGCCGCCACGCGCTACAGCGAGCTTCAGCAGCTCGGGTTCTTGTTCATGGCAGGCGCCGCCACAATCCTCGCATCGGGCGGTCTGTTTTTCGGCCTCAAGTCCATTCAGCCGGCATTGCGCGCGCGACCCCGGGTCGAGCGGGTCGTGAACTGGCTTCTGCTGATCGCCTCAATCATCGCGATTCTCACGACCATCGGGATCATCCTCTCCCTAATGTTCGAATCCATCCGCTTCTTCGGCCAGGTCAATCCGCTCGAATTTCTGTTCGGCCTGACCTGGAGCCCGCAAACGGCCCTGCGCGCAGACCAGGTCGGTGGCTCGGGCGCCTTCGGCGCCGTCCCCGTCTTCGCTGGCACGCTTTTGATCACCGTGATCGCGATGATCGTTGCGGTGCCGATCGGGCTGATGGCCGCCATCTACATGGCCGAGTATGCCAGCCCGACCACCCGATCCCTGGTAAAGCCGGCCCTCGAGATTCTCGCGGGCATCCCGACGGTGGTCTACGGCTTCTTCGCCGCCCTCACGATCGGGCCCCTTCTGCGCGGCGCCGGGGAATCGATCGGCCTGCCGGTCGCCTCGGAAAGCGCGCTTGCCGCCGGCCTGGTGATGGGCGTGATGATCATCCCGTTTGTGTCGTCCCTGTCCGACGACGTCATCAACGCCGTACCCCAATCCCTGCGCGACGGCTCCTACGCCCTGGGCGCCACCCAGTCCGAAACGATCCGCCAGGTCATCCTGCCGGCATCCCTCCACGGCATCGTGGGCGCGGTTCTGCTCGCGGTCAGCCGCGCCATCGGTGAGACGATGATCGTGGTCATGGCCGCCGGGCTGTCGGCCAATTTGACGGCGAACCCGCTCGAGGCCGTCACGACCGTCACGGTCCAGATCGTCACCCTGCTGGTCGGCGACCAGGAATTCGACAGCGCCAAGACCCTCGCCGCCTTCGCGCTCGGGCTGGTGCTTTTCCTGGTCACACTTGCGCTCAACATCATCGCCCTGCGCGTGGTGCGAAAGTATCGGGAAGAATATGACTGAGCTCACCACCGATCGACCGATCACCCGCAAACCCGATTTCTCCGCCGCCCATCTGCGCAAGCGGCACAGGGCCGAAGCGCGCTTCAAGCTCTACGGCATCGCCGCGATCTGTGTGGCGCTGACCATGCTCGCGGTCTTGCTGGGCTCGATCATCGCGACCGGCTCGAGCGCCTTCACACAGACCGAGATCGCCCTGGATGTAACACTCGATCCGGCCCAAATCGACCCGAACGGCACCCGCGACCCCGAAGTGCTGGCCAAGGGCAACTACCGCAAGATCGTGCGCGATGCGATGCGCGCGCAGTTTCCCGAGGTCTCGGGCCGGCGCAACCTGCGGGCGCTGTACAAGATCGTGTCCTCGGGATCGGACTTCACCCTGCGGCAGATCGTCGAGGCCGACCCGGATGTCATCGGCACCACACAAACCATCTGGTTCAAATCATCCGCCGACATCGATCAGCTGAACAAGGGAGCGATCCCGCGCGACGTGGACGAGGCCGACCGGCGGGTCAGTGACGCACAGATTATTTGGTTCGATAAGCTCAGCGATGATGGGCGCACCCGGCGTTCCTTCAACACCACATTCTTTACCTCGGGCGACAGCCGCGAGCCCGAACAGGCCGGCGTGTTGGGGGCGGTTGTCGGCACGGCCCTGACCCTGGTGGTGACGCTTGTTCTCTCCTTCCCCATCGGGGTCATGTCGGCGGTCTATCTCGAGGAGTTTGCACCGAAGAATCGTTGGACCGACCTCATCGAAGTGAACATCAACAATTTGGCCGCGGTGCCGTCGATCGTCTACGGCCTGCTCGGCCTCGCCGTCTTCCTCAATTTCTTCGGGCTGCCACGATCAGCACCGCTCGTCGGCGGCCTCGTGCTGGCGTTGATGACCCTGCCCACAGTGATCATCGCCGGACGCGCGGCCTTGCAGTCGGTGCCGCCCTCCATTCGTGAGGCCGCGCTCGGTATCGGCGCCTCACCCCTGCAGACCGTCTCCCATCACGTGTTGCCCCTGGCGATGCCGGGCATCCTGACCGGCACGATCATCGGCATGGCCCGCGCGCTCGGCGAAACCGCACCCCTGCTAATGATCGGCATGGTCGCGTTCATCGTCGACATCCCGCGCGGCTTCACCGACGCCGCGACGGTGCTGCCGGTCCAGGTCTTCCTGTGGGCCGACGCCCCGGAGCGCGCCTTCGTCGAACGGACATCGGCGGCGATCATGGTGTTGTTGGCGTTCCTGATTCTGATGAACCTTGCGGCCGTGCTCCTGCGGCGGAAATTCGAGAGGCGGTGGTAAAATGACCGAAGCGTCCAATATTCAACGCACATCACGGCCCGACGCAGAAAGTGTGATTGGCATGAATGAAATGACCGCTGCCGGCATCACGCCGGCGCCCACAAAGGTAAAAGCCGACGGCGTCGACGTCTTCTATGCCGAGAAACAGGCGTTGTTCGGCGTCTCGCTCGACGTGCCGGAGAACCAGGTCACGGCCCTGATCGGGCCGTCGGGCTGCGGCAAATCAACCTTCCTGCGCTGCATCAATCGGATGAACGACACCATCCCGATCTGCCGGGTGACCGGTCGTATCGAGATCGACGCGCAGGACATCTACGATCCCGCCATCGACGTCGTGCAGCTGCGCGCCCGGGTCGGCATGGTTTTCCAGAAGCCCAACCCATTCCCGAAATCGATCTTCGACAATGTCGCCTACGGCCCGCGAATCCACGGCATGGCCCAGGGCAAGGCGGACACAGACGAGCTGGTCGAGGCGAGCCTGCAGCGCGCCGGCCTGTGGAACGAGGTCAAGGACCGCCTCAGCGAGTCCGGGACGAGCCTTTCGGGCGGCCAACAGCAACGCCTGTGCATCGCCCGCGCCATCGCCGTGAACCCGGACGTGATCCTGATGGATGAACCTTGTTCGGCCCTCGACCCGATCGCGACGGCGCGGATCGAGGAGTTGATGGACGAGCTGCGGCAGAACTACACGATCGTCATCGTCACCCATTCGATGCAGCAGGCCGCACGGGTCAGCCAGCGCACCGCATTCTTCCATCTCGGATATCTCGTTGAATCGGGTGCGACCGAGACGATCTTCACCAACCCGGCAGACAAACGCACGCAAGACTACATCACGGGACGGTTCGGCTAGCCCGAACCCGTTCCAGCTGACGGAGCAAACCCGATGGCCACCGAACATATCGTTACATCCTTCGACGAGGAACTTAGCCGATTGAGCGACCTCCTCAGCCGCATGGGCGGCCTTGCCGAATCACAGCTCGAGAACGCCATCGAAGCGCTGCAGAAACGCGATTCCGCGCTGGCCGAGAACACGGTCGAAAGCGACCGCCGGATCGACGAAATGCATATGGAAGTCGACGAGATGGCCATCCGTCTGCTGGCCCTGCGCCAGCCCATGGCGGGCGATCTGCGCCACATCGTGACGGCCCTGAAGGTCGCACCGATCGTCGAGCGGATCGGCGACTATTCCAAGAACGTCGCCAAACGCACCATCGCGCTCAACCAGATGCCGCCGGTCAAGCCGCTCTTCACCATCCCGCGCATGGGGCGCCTGGTACGCGAGATGACCAAGGACGTGCTCGACGCCTTCTCGAACAAAGACGTGGCGATGGCACGCGAGGTCTGGGCCCGGGACAAGGAGGTCGACGATATGTATGACAGCCTGTTCCGCGAATTGCTGACCTACATGATGGAAGATCCGCGCAACATCACCGCCTGCACGCATCTGCTGTTCGTCGCCCGCAACATCGAGCGGATCGGCGACCTCGCGACCAACATCGCCGAACTCATCTACTATCAGGTCGAAGGGGTCGCGTTCGACGAAGACCGCCCGAAGGCCGATGAGGCCAGCATCACCGTGATCGATCCCAGCTAAGCGACAGGACGCGCTGCCCCGTGAACAATCTGCAACCCACTGTCCTGATCGTCGAAGACGAGCCGCCGCTCGTCGAGTTGATTTCCTACAATCTCGAAAAAGCCGGATTCCAGGTGCAGATCGCGCGCGACGGCGACGAGGCCATGCTGGCGGTCGCCGAACATAAGCCCGACCTGGTGCTGCTCGACTGGATGCTGCCCTATGTGTCGGGCATCGAGATTTGTCGGTGCATCCGCCGCAACCCGGACACCCACGACCTGCCGATCATCATCCTGACCGCCCGTGGCGAAGAGGATGATCGGATCCGCGGGCTCGACGCCGGGGCCGACGATTATGTGGTCAAACCCTTCTCGCCGAGCGAGCTGATCGCGCGCGTGCGCGCAGTCCTGCGCCGCACGCGGCCCGCCTTCGGCAAGGACCAGCTGACCTATGGCGATATCGTCATGGATCTGGCGACCCATCGGGTCCGTCGCGGCGACGCGCCGGTGGAATTGGGGCCGACGGAGTTTCGCCTCCTGCGCTTCCTGATGGAGCATCCCGGGCGCGTCTTTTCGCGTGAGCAATTGCTCGATTCAGTCTGGGGCCACGACACCTATATCGAGCCCCGCACCGTCGATGTGCATATCCGCCGCCTGCGCAAGGCGATGAATTTGCCCGACACGGACGATTTGATCCGGACGGTCCGGTCCGCTGGCTACGCCCTCGACCTCAAGGGAGACTTCGCCTAGCCGAGTACTTTGCTCACATCTGTGAGCGGCAGGCCCAACGCATCCGCCACGGCCCCATGGGTCACAGCACCCGACGCCACGCTCAGGCCGCCGCAAAGCCCGGAATCATCACGCAGCGCCTGGCGGAATCCCTTGTCTGCCAGCGCCAGCGCATAGGGCAGCGTGGCGTTGTTCAACGCTGCGGTCGAGGACCGCGCCACCGCCGCCGGCATGTTCGTCACGCAATAATGCACGACCTCATCGACGATGTAGGTCGGGTCGTCATGGGTCGTCGGGCGAGATGTCTCGAAGCAGCCGCCCTGGTCGATAGCAATATCGACCAGCACCGCACCACGGCGCATACGCCGAACCGTGTCAGCGGTCAGGAGTTTCGGTGCCGCTGCACCGGGCACCAATACCGCGCCGATCACCAGATCCGAATTCAGCGCCAAGCGTTCGACCGCGTCGACCGTCGAATAGATCGTGTTAAGCGTCGGTCCGAACTGCATATCCAGTTCACGCAACCGATCGAGCGACCGGTCGAGCACCGTCACCTTGGCTTCCATGCCCATCGCCATGCGCACCGCGTTGGTGCCGGATACACCACCGCCGATGACCAGCACGTCGGCCGCCTCCACGCCCGGCACGCCGCCCAACAGGACACCGCGGCCCCCCACTTCCTTTTCCAGATAATGGGCGCCGACCTGAATCGACATGCGTCCGGCCACCTCGCTCATCGGCGCCAGCAGCGGCAACCCGCCATGCCGGCCGGTCACGGTTTCATATGCAATCGCCACCGCACCCGCGTCGATCAGGGCCTGAGTCACCTCGCGTTCGGCTGCGAGATGGAGATAGGTGAACAGAATCTGGCCCTCACGCAGCAGGCCGAACTCCTCATGCTGGGGCTCCTTGACCTTGACGATCATCTCCGCCGCGGCGAACACCGAGGCCGCATCCGGCGCGATCTGTGCGCCGGCACCCTCATAGTCGGCATCGGCAAAGTTCGCGCCCAGCCCCGCTTCCGTCTCGACAATCACCCGATGGCCGTGATGCACCAGCTCACGCACCGAGGCCGGAGTTAGCCCCACGCGGTACTCGCGATTCTTGATTTCTCGTGGCACGCCGATCAGCATCTTCGGATCCCATCACATCTGTTTGTGGTTCGCTCGCAATTTCGACTCAACGCGAACAGTATATTTGGAGGGACCCACCATAACCCCAGTAAAGATCGCTTGATCCATGCGCAGAACAAGATTCCGCCCTCTCGCATTCCGCTTGTTCGCGGCAGCTTTTTTGACATTCGCCGGCGCTGGCTGGGCCGCGGCGGCACCCGAGGGCGCGATCGCGATGCTCGGCACGCCGAAATATGCGGCCGACTTTACCCATTTTGACTATGTGAACCCGACGGCGCCCAAGGGCGGGACCCTGCGTCTGCACGCGATCGGCAGCTTCGATTCTCTCAACCCCTACATCGTCAAGGGCAAGCCCGCCGCAGGCCTTCACCACGGCTTCGGAATCTATTTCGAGACCCTCGCCAAACGCAGCCGCGACGAGCCGTTCTCGCTCTACGGGCTTCTGGCGGAGACCATCGAGACGCCGCCCGATCGCGCCTGGGTCGAATTCAAACTGCGCCCCGAGGCGCGGTTTTCCGACGGCAGCCCCGTCACCGTGGACGACGTGATCTTCAGCTGGGAAACCCTCAAGGCCAAGGGCAGCCCCAACGCACGCGCGACATGGGCCCGCGTGGTCGAGACCAGCAAACCCGGCCCCGGGCGGGTGCGATTCAGCTTTGTCGACAATCGCGACCGCGAACTGCCGATGCTGATCTCAGGATTCATGCCAATCCTGTCAAAGGATTGGTGGCAAGACCGAACATTCGACGCGACGACGCTTGAACCACCGCTCGCGAGCGGCCCCTACACGATCGCGTCCGTCGACCCGGGCCGTGGTCTGGTCTTCGCGCGCAACCCCGATTATTGGGGCGACGATCTTGCGGTAAACCGGGGGCAGTATAATTTCGACCGCATCCAGTTCGACTATTTCCGCGATTCCGCCGTCGCGCTCGAGGCCTTCAAGGCCGGCGACTATGATGTTCGCTTCGAGGGTGATGCGTCGCGCTGGGCCACCCAGTATGACATCCCCGCCGCAGCGACCGGCGCGGTCGAGCTCGACGTCTTGCAGACGGGTCTCCCCTCCGGTCTCAGCGGGCTCGCCTTCAATCTGCGCCGCGCAAAGTTCAACGACGTCCGTGTCCGTGAGGCGCTGACCCTCGCTTTCGATTTCGAGTGGCTGAACAAGACCCTCCTGCACAATGGCTACAGCCGGACCCGCAGCATGTTCTCCGGCTCCGACATGGCACCGACCGGCCCGCCTCAGGCAGACGAGCTGGCGCTGCTCGAGCCGTGGCGAAACAAGATTCCTGAAACCGTGTTCGGGCCGCCCTACGCGCCGCCAACGACCAACGGGTCGGGGCGGCCGCGGGCCAACCTCAAGCGCGCGGCCGAGCTTCTGTCGGCGGCCGGCTGGCGGGTCGAGAATGACGCACGCGTCAACGCATCGGGGAACGCTTTTCGCATCGAAATCACCATTCGCCGGCCGTCCAACGAACGCATCGCGCTGGCCTATGGGCGCAACCTGAAGCGCCTCGGGATCGCCACCTCCGTCCGGCTGGTCGAGTCCGCACAGTTCCAGGGGCTGCTCGATTCCTATGATTTCGACATGGTCTTCGGCTTTTGGGGCGTCACCCTGTCACCGGGCAATGAGCAGCAGAATTACTGGAGCTCACAAACCGCTGACCAGCCCGGCGGGCGGAACTGGGCCGGCGTCGCGGACCCGGCCGTCGACGCGATGATCACCGCATTGGGCGCGGCGCGCGACCGCGCGGAGCTTGTCGCCGCAGCACGCGCCCTCGATCGAATCCTGATGTGGAATCACTATGTGATGCCGCTCTATCACGACACCGGGCAGCGCCTCGCCTATTGGACGCGAATCGGGCGACCGGCGACGGTGCCCGTCTATGGACTTCGTCTCGAAACCCTGTGGCGTCGTCCGGATTCCGATAGGTAGCTACAGCCAGAGCGCGACCAACGCCATGACCGCCAACCCGGCCGTCAACGCACCGAGCTTCGACCAGCTGCGTTCGTTCGAGCGAAACTCCGGCCCGATAATCTCGAGAGTCGCTACATAGACAAACGTCGCTGCGGCAAAAGCATCGAACACGGCCTCGCTGACTCGCGCCGCGTCGCCATCGAGGAGCTCCTGCAGTCCGGTGCCAAGCATGATGCCAAGTGGCGTCATCAGCGCGAATATCAGCAACAATCGCCAGATCGATTTTCGGGCTGCTGGCGCGCCCGCAACAGGCACGCGCAATAAACCCGACGTCAACGCGAAGGCGGCACTGCCCTTGTGGGCGACTACCGCCAGCAGCAAAACGATCGAGTTCGCCGCATCCTCGGCCCCCAGTGCGGCGCCCGCGAGGATGGAGTGGCACGACAAGACGACGAGCAGGATCATCGCCGACGCCGCCCCGGCTTCGCCATCTACGGCGCGGGAGCGGGCCTGCAGCCGGTGACCGAGCCGGTCCACGGCGAGAACCGCGATCAGGCCGAGCGCGACAATGCCAAACGGCACGGGGTAGTCGAGTTTGGGATACAAGCGCGAGAACAGATCAACGGAGTCCGGCAGAACATGAATGAGCCCGGCCCCCAGGAAGACACCGGCACCGAACAGCGAACCCAGAACAAACAGACGGTCGGCATCCCGGGACTGCTGGGTCCGCAACGCCGCCAGTCCGCCAAGGGGCGCGGTCAAGAGAATGACCAGAATGGCGATCGCCTTGATAGCCAGCAGGGTCGTGACCCGGAACTCCGCTCTATGATCGTCGCGTGTTGGCTTACGCTATCACCCGGCGAGGCGTGCAGACACTAGTTCGGCCAGGCTGACCTGCGGTCGTGGGCCGACATGGTCGATCACCTCGGCCGCCGTGATGGCGCCGATCCGCGCACTGGTCGCCAGATCATCGCCGCGCGTGTGGCCGTGCAGGAATCCTGCCGCGAACTGATCGCCGGCGCCCGTCGTGTCGACCACTGCCGAGACCGGCTCGGCATCGACCACATGCACCTCATCACCGGACACAACAACCGCGCCCTTCTCCGAGCGGGTCAGAGCGGCGATCCGGCAGTCCTGCCGCACGTGCTGCAGCGCCTCGTCGAAAGTCTCGACTTCGTATAGCGACATGATCTCGTCTTCGTTGGCGAACAGGATGTCCACATGATCGGAAATCAGAGCCCGAAACGAATCCCGATGCCGGTCGACGCAGAACGGGTCCGACAGGCTGAGTGACACCATGCGCTCATGCTTGTGGGCGAGCTCGGCGGCCTTCTGGAACGCCGCCTTGGCCTCATCCCGGTCCCACAGATATCCCTCGAGATAGGTCACCTGGGCGCGCGCAATCAGATCCTCATCGATGTCTTCGGCGCCGAGATTGACGCTCGCGCCGAGGAACGTGTTCATCGTGCGCTGGGCGTCCGGCGTGATCAGGATCAGACAACGCGCCGTCGGCGGGCCATCGGTCGCGGCCTTGGTCGTAAACTCCGCGCCGACCGCGCGAATGTCATGGGCGAAAATATCGCCAAGTTGATCATCGCGGACCTTGCCGATGAATGCGCATTGCGCCCCCAGCGACGCGAGGCCCGCAGCGGTGTTGCCGGCAGATCCGCCCGACGTCTCGACCCCTTGGGGCATCGCCGCATAGAGGGCCTCGGCCTGATCGGCATCGATCAGCGCCATGGTGCCCTTCACCATGCCGTGCCGCTCGATCACGGCATCATCGGTTTGGGCCAGCACATCGACAATGGCATTGCCGACGCAGACAACATCAAGCGCGCGATCGGCGCCATTGGAATCGGTCATGGGAACTCCTGGCCGCATTGGCGGCGGGATGGATCAGATATGGAGCGCGCGAGTATAGCGACGCCAGACGCTCAGGCAATCCACGAAACCGGCGGTTTTGCCCATCTGTTCGTGGTTTTCGAATGGTGTTCGTGACGGCGAGGCGGTAAGAGGGTGAACCATGATTTCAGCATTCTTCAAGGCACTGGGCGATCTGAGCGACCCGCGTATACGCTCGGTTCTCTGGCAATCGATCGGCCTCAGCATCATCACGGCGATGTTGCTGTGGGGTGGCCTCTCCTGGCTTCTGTCGAGCACCGAACTGATCGGCAATGTGCCATTCGTCGGTGGCTGGCTCGAAACCGCCGTGGACTGGCTCGGCTCGATCGCCGTTTTCGTCCTCGTTGTTTTGCTGCTGCCCGCCTTCCTGGGCCTCTATGCCAGCTTCTATATCGAGACGATCTGCCGGGCCGTCGAGGACCGCCACTACCCGCATCTGGCGCCACCGCGTAATCAGTCGATCATGGAGGCCGTCATCGTCGGCCTGAAGTTCGGCGCCCTGCTGATCGTCTTTAACCTTTTCCTCCTCCTGTTCATCTTCTTCCCGCCGGTCTATTTCGTCCTCGGCTGGGCCGTGAACGGCCACCTGCTGGGTCGCGAATATCTGGAGATGGTCGGTTTTCGGCGGATGGACCCCAAGCATCTGCTCGAATACCGCCTCAAGAAACGCGGGCCGATCTTCACTTCCGGACTCATGCTGGCCGTTGTTGCCTCGCTGCCGATCGTGAATCTGCTGCTGCCTTTGGTCGGGACATGCATGATGTTGCACGTTTTCGAAGCAACCAGAGATCGTGAATCTATTAATATCGTTGTATGACAGCATGTTAAACAATTTTATGGACAATTTGCTCTAAATGCGCTATCCAAGCATCTGAGAGTCGATAAAATCTCGGGTTTGGGTCTTGAATCCCATGCCCTTTTGTCGATTCTGGGGTCAAAACGGGGGGCGCAATCATGAGCGCAGATGCCGAAGACACCGCCGACAATGGCGACGAGCGGCCGGAACTCGATCTGAGCTTTCTAGATCGTCAGCCGGCACGGGCCACCGACATTCCCAATCTCGGGGACCGCCATGCGCGGATCGACGACGCCGAACCTCGCAGGGGATCGGACAACAACAAAACCCTGACGGTCGGGCGCGACATCTCGCTCAAGGGCGATATCACCGACTGTGACTCGCTGATCGTCGAAGGACGGATCGAAGCCAAACTCGAAAGCGCCCGGGCCCTGGAAGTCGCACGTGGCGGCCGGTTCGACGGTAGCGCCAGGGTCGAGACGGCCATCATAAGCGGCCGATTTGACGGCGATCTCGATGTGACTCGCGCCTTGCGCATCACCGCATCGGGCAAAGTCACCGGCAAGGTGTCCTACGGACGCCTTGAGATCGAGAATGGCGGAGAAGTGGATGGCGATGTTTCGATTCATCAGTAAGTTGGCCCGCAACGACGGCGCAACGGCGGCCGAGGGCCCGTCCCGCGTGGCCCTCCTGTCTGCCGCCGGCATTACCTTACTGGTCACGATCTTCTTCTTTTCGGCCTGATCGCATGAATTTCCGCGCCGTATTTGCGCTGGCGGCACTGCTGGCACTCACGGCATGCGCCGCGGCACGCCCATCTGACCCCGCCGGGCGCGGGACCACAACCAGCCCGCCACCGGCACGCACGGCGCCTGCGGTCACCCGGCAGACAAGCCGGTCCGCCGCAGCAGCACCGGCACAAAAGCTTCAGATTTCCGACCTTATCGGCCGCGAAACCGCGCAGATCGATGCGCGAATCGGCACCCCGGACCTTGTCCGCACCGAAGGCGATGGCGAAGTTCGGATATACCGCAACCCCGCCTGCATCCTGCATGTGTTTGCCTATCCGCGCGACGGCGTGCGCCAGGCAACGCATATCGAGGCGCGCACGCCCGAGGGTCAGGTTGTCGGCGAAGACGCCGATGATTGCGTGACAAGTTTCGCCCGCTCTTGAACCTCAGGCCTTGAACCTCAAGTCCTGAACGTCAGGTTCCGCCCCAGACGCCCTAAGCGGTAACCTTCGCCTTGTAGTGACACAGATCCGCAACGGCGCATGACATGCAATCGGGCTTGCGCGCCTTGCACACATACCGGCCGTGCAAGATCAGCCAGTGATGGGCATGGCGCAGATATTCAGCCGGCACGCGCTTCATCAACCCATCCTCGACCTTTCGCACATCCTTGCCCGGTGCCAGACCCGTCCGGTTCGACAACCGGAAAATATGGGTGTCGACGGCCATGGTGTGTTCGCCAAAGGCAGTGTTGAGGACGACATTCGCGGTTTTCCGGCCCACGCCGGGTAGTGCCTCCAGCGCCACGCGATCCGCGGGGACCTCGCCACCATGCTCAGCCAGCAACCGCTCGCTCAGCGCGATCACATTCTTGGCCTTGTTGCGAAACAGACCGATCGTGCGGATATGGCTGATCAATTCGTCTTCGCCCAGGGCTACCATCTTCGCCGGCGTGTCGACGGTCTTGAACAATTCCACCGTCGCCTTATTCACCCCGACATCGGTTGCCTGTGCCGACATCACGACAGCCACGAGCAGGGTGTACACGTTGGTGTAGGCCAACTCGGTGGTTGGGTTCGGATTCGCGATCGACAGCCGCTGGAAGAACGCCTCGATCTCGTCTTTGGTCATGCGTGCCATGACCCGAAAATAGACTGTTTCGCGCTCCAGCACAGCTGCCGATGCCCCGATAATCAAAGGGGCGATCACAAAGCGGAGACTGCGACAATGGGTATCTTTTCGCTGCGGGTCGCGAAGCCTAGACTTTTGTCATGGCCCACGCACAGTCCGAACCCATCTTCGATGCCGTGCTCACCCCGCACCGCAGTCTGAGCCCGCAAGGGGTCCGGTATCTGTTGTTCGGCATGGCCGGCATGCTGACCCTCGTCGGTGCGTTCTTCACGGCGCAGGGTGCCTGGCCGGTCCTGCCCTTTTTCAGCTGCGAGATTCTGCTGTTCTGGTGGGCCTTCCGCGCCAACGCGCGCGACGGCCGCAGATTCGAACATCTGCGTCTCACCCCCGACGCGATGACCGTCGCGCGGGTGCGTCCGTCCGGTCAGACGCAGGAGCATAAATTCGCGCCGCCCCACTGGCTGGCCGTCGAGCTGACGCCGCGCCCCGGCGGCGACAATGAATTGCGGCTGGCAAGCCATGGCCGTTCGCTGAAGGTGGGTGGATTCCTGACGCCCGAGGAACGCGACGATCTGGCGACCGCGCTGCGTGATGCCCTGAAGAAGCTGCGCGGCACCTAGGAAAAAGCGTGCCTAGCTGCCGCTCAGGCCGAGCACGTCCATCATCGCATAGAGACCCGGCGGCTGCCCGCCGGTCCAGTTCGCCGCGCGCACCGCGCCGCGCGCGAAGATGCCCCGGTCCGTCGCCCGGTGGGTCAGCTCGATGCGCTCCCCCGCGGCGGCAAACACGACACTGTGCTCGCCCACGACATCGCCGCCGCGCAATGTGGCAAAGCCGATGCTGCCGCGCTGCCGTTCGCCGGTGATGCCCTCGCGCGAGAGCACTTTCTCGGTGTCGAAATTCACGCCGCGGCCGCGCGCGGCGGCCTCGCCCAGGCTCAATGCCGTCCCGGACGGTGCATCGACCTTGTGCTTGTGGTGCATTTCGACGATCTCGATATCGAAGTCCGGATCGAGCGCGCGCGCCACCTGTTCGGTGATCGCGAAAAGCAGGTTCACGCCGCTCGACATGTTCGAGGCCCAGACCACAGGAACCCGGGTCGCCGCCGCGTCGAGTGCCGCACGATGCTCGGCCTCCAGGCCGGTCGTCCCGGCAATCAACGCACAGCCCGCCTCGGCCGCCAATGCGGCATGGGCCGCCGTCGCCGCGGGCACGGTGAAATCGATGACCGCATCGACGCTGGCAAACAGGGCGGCCGCGTCATCGGTGATCGCGATACCGCTCTCGCCGACGCCCGCCAGCATTCCGGGGTCCGCTCCCACATGCGGCGAGCCGGGCGCCTCGCTCGCACCCGCAAGCACGCAGCCGTCTGTCTCGGCGACCACGCGCACGAGCATCTGGCCCATGCGCCCCGCAGCGCCGACAATCCCGATTTTCCGTTGGTCAGCCATCTTCATCCACCTTCATCGGCAATATACCGGAACGGCGGCGACTGTAGCATTTCGCGCCGCATCGCAAACGATGCGAAAACCAATCCGCGCGACAAACGCGCGGCCGTAAACGCACCCGATCGAGAACGCGCTAGTCCTTCAGGTCGTCCCAGAATTCCTTCACCTTGGTGAAGAAGCCTTCGGACTCCGGGCTGTGCTTGGTCGAGCCGCCGCCGGCGTCGGCGAACTTCTTGAGAAGATCGCGCTGGTCCTTGGTCAAGTTCACCGGCGTCTCGACCTGCGCCTGCACATACATATCGCCGCGCGAATTCGCGCGCAGGACCGACATGCCCTTGGCGCGGAGTCGGAACTGCTGGCCGGTCTGCGTGCCCGCGGGAATGTTGACGCGCGCGCGCGCGCCGTCGATCGTCGGCACCTCGATCGAGCCGCCAAGCGTCGCGGTCGTCATCGGGATCGGCACCCGGCACTGGATGTCGGCGCCATCCCGGAGGAAGAACCGGTGCGGCCGGATGGTCACGAAAATATACAGGTCACCCGGCGGCCCGCCGCGCAGGCCGGCTTCACCCTCACCGGCAACGCGGATGCGGGTGCCGTCTTCAATCCCGGCCGGCACATTTACCGACAGGGTCTTTTCCTTGTTCATGCGCCCCGCGCCGCCACAGGCATCGCACGGATTGTCGATCACCCGGCCCGCGCCATGACAGGTCGGACAGGTGCGCTCGACCGTGAAGAAACCCTGCTGGGCCCGCACCTTGCCGGCCCCCTGACAGGACGGGCAGCCGACCGGCTCGGCACCCCCGGCAGCGCCGGATCCCTGGCATGAATCACAGGCCGCCGACGCGTTGACCCGGACCCGGGTCTGCTTGCCGGCAAAGGCATCTTCGAGATTCACGTCGAGATTGTATCGCAGGTCGGACCCGCGGGTGCTGGTCTGCCGGCGGCCGCCGCCTCTGCGGCCCCCCGTGAACTCGCCGAACATTTCGTCGAAGATGTCCGCGAAGCCGCCGCCGGAGAAATCGAACCCGCCGCCGCCTTGTCCCCCGCCGGCACCGCCCTCGAACGCCTCATGCCCATAACGGTCATAGGCCGCCCGTTTGTCGTCATCCTTCAGGATGTCATAGGCCTGATTGATTTCCTTGAACTGGCGCTCGGCGTCTTCATTGTCGGGATTGCGGTCGGGATGCAGCTCTTTGGCGAGCTTGCGATAGGCACTCTTGAGCGTCGCCGCATCCGCGCCGCGATCCACGCCTAAAGTCTGGTAAAAATCTTTGTCAGCCATGGACGTTCCCCACCCCTACACCGAATGAAGAGGCACGAACCCGCATTTGGCCGGCGCAACGACGCCGACCCCGGGTTCGAACCCCTCCGTGCCTCGGTTACGAGGCGGACGACTGATCCTTGCGGGTGTCGTCGTCGTCATCATCGACCTCTTCGAAGTCGGCATCGACAATGGTCTCGTCCGGGTCGGCGGCCGTGGCGTCACCGCCCTCGTCCGGGCCACCCTCGCCCATGCCCTCTTCGGCACTCGCCGCCTCGGCCTTGTAGATCGCCTCGCCGAGCTTCATCGACGACGTCACCAAAGCTTCGAGCTTGGATTGGATCAACTCGCCATCCTCACCCTCGAGCGCTTCCTTGAGCGCGGCGAGATCACCCTCAATCTCGGCCTTCACTTCGGCCTCGACCTTGTCGCCATGTTCCTCGAGGCTCTTCTCGGTCTGATGGACGAGCGTTTCGGCCTGGTTGCGGGACTCGACCGTCTCGCGCCGCTTCTGATCGTCTGCGGCATGCTCCTCTGCATCCTTGACCATGCGGTCGATGTCGTCGTCGGACAATCCGCCCGACGCCTGAATGCGAATTTGCTGCTCCTTGCCCGTGCCCTTGTCCTTGGCCGACACGTTGACGATACCGTTCGCATCGATGTCGAAGGTCACCTCGATCTGCGGCACGCCACGCGGCGCGCTGGGAATCCCCACGAGGTCGAACTGGCCCAGCACCTTGTTGTCGGCAGCCATTTCGCGTTCGCCCTGGAACACACGGATCGTCACGGCCTGCTGGCTGTCCTCGGCCGTCGAGAACACCTGGCTCTTCTTGGTCGGGATCGTCGTGTTGCGATCGATCAGGCGGGTGAAGACACCGCCCAGCGTCTCGATACCCAGCGACAGCGGGGTGACGTCGAGCAGCAGCACGTCTTTCACATCGCCGGCGAGCACGCCGGCCTGAATGGCCGCACCGATGGCGACCACCTCGTCCGGGTTGACGCCGCGATGGGGTTCACGACCGAAGAAGTTCTTCACCGTCTCCTGGATCTTCGGCATGCGGGTCATGCCGCCAACAAGGATAACCTCGTCGATCTCGCTCGGCTTCAAGCCAGCATCCTTCAGCGCCGCGGCACAGGGATCGACCGTACGATCGACCAGATCCTCGACCAATGCCTCGAGCTTCGCCCGAGTCAGCTTGATGTTGAGATGCTTCGGCCCGGCCGCGTCCGCCGTGATGAACGGCAGATTGACCTCGGTCTGGGTCGATGCGGACAGCTCGATCTTGGCCTTCTCGGCCGCCTCCTTGAGGCGCTGCAGCGCGAGCTTGTCTTCGCGCAGATCGATGCTCTGCTCTTTCTTAAACTCGTCGGCGAGATACTGCATGATCCGCGCGTCGAAATCCTCGCCGCCGAGGAACGTGTCGCCGTTGGTCGACTTCACCTCGAAGACGCCGTCGCCGATCTCGAGAATGGAAATATCGAACGTGCCGCCGCCAAGGTCATAGACCGCGATCGTGCCCGTCTCTTTCTTCTCGAGGCCATAGGCCAGTGCGGCCGCCGTCGGCTCATTGATGATGCGCAGCACTTCGAGGCCGGCGATCTTGCCCGCGTCCTTGGTGGCCTGACGCTGGGAATCGTTGAAATAGGCCGGCACCGTGATGACGGCCTGCTCGACCGTTTCACCCAGGAAGGTCTCGGCCGTTTCCTTCATCTTCTGGAGGATGAAGGCGCTGATCTCAGACGGGCTGTATTTCTCGCCGTTCGCCTCGACCCAGGCATCGCCATTCTCGCCCTCGACAATCTCGTAGGGGACCAGGCTCTTGTCCTTGTCCGTCAGCGGATCGTCGAACCGGCGCCCGATCAGGCGCTTGACGGCGAAGATGGTGTTTTCCGGGTTCGTCACCGCCTGGCGCTTCGCAGCCTGGCCGACGAGACGTTCCGAACCTTCGGAGAACGCCACCATCGACGGCGTCGTGCGCGCGCCTTCGGAGTTTTCGATCACCTTGCCCGCACCGCCGTCCATGACGGCCACGCAGGAGTTGGTGGTCCCGAGATCGATACCAATTACTTTCGCCATGAGTTCCTCACTTTTCAGCAGACCGGCCCGGCCCAATCGGCACCGGCACAGGGCCCTGATATTTCAAGTTGATGGGCTTGCTCAGAAGCCCTGTACTGTTCGACGCACATATAGGGAGCGCGCAACCCGTCTGCAACCGCTAGGCTGAGGCAATTTTCCGCGGTCCGCCGCCTCAAATTCACCCGACACGCCATGACAATCATCTCTGCGAGCTACAAGACCGATATTCCGGCGTTCTACGGCGATTGGTTCCGCGCCAGACGCATGGCTGGGTCGTGTGAGGTGCGTAACGCATGGAACGGCAAGACGTTCCGGGTCTCGCTGCGCGACGAAGATTGCAGCGGCTTCATATTCTGGACCCGGAATGCAAAGCCCTTTCACACTGAACTGGCGCGCACCGCGCTGACCCGCCCCTTCGTGGTCCAGTACACGGTCACGGGATACCCCCGTTCGCTTGAGCGATCCGTGGTCGCAGCAGATGCAGGGATCGCGGATATTCGCACTATTTCGGGCCTATATGGCGGAAAATCCGTGGTCTGGCGCTACGATCCGGTGCTGATCACGCACGCGACCCCGGCCGCCTGGCACCTCGAAAACTTCACCCGGATCGCCGGCGCGCTTGCGGGCAGCGTCGATTCTGTGGTTGTCAGTTTCGCGCAGATTTACCGCAAGACCCGGCGCAATCTCGATCACGCGGCAGGCGAAACCGGGAATGCCTGGACCGACCCCGAGGACAATGCGAAGCGCGATTTACTCGCCCGGCTCAACGAAATTGCACCGCAATCGGGTTTGGCCCTCTCACTCTGCGCACAGCCCGCGCTCGGGGACGGCCTCATCGCGGCGCGCTGTATTGATGCCGCGCGCCTGGACGCTGTCGCCCATTCCATGGGCCACGCGCCGGTGACCGGAAGCATCCCTGCCCGCAACAAGGCGCCGCGCGCCGGTTGCCTGTGTGTGCAATCCCGCGATATCGGCAGCTACGAGACCTGCCCCCATGGCTGCGTTTATTGTTATGCGGTGGGCAGGCCCGACAAGGCCAGGCAGGCGCACAAGACCCACGATCGAAACGCCACGATGCTCGGCATCCAAACAGCGTCACCCGAACCAGAGAAATCGCCCGCATGAACGCTCCCGCACACCCCGTCGATATTCTCAGCTTTCTGGACGGACAGGGCGTCGCAAGACCGCCCCTGAAGCTCATCGACGTCGGCGCCATGGATGTGGGAGAAACCGAGCCCTGGGCCCGGCTGGTGCAGTCCGGGGCGGCCCAACTCGTCGGCTTCGAACCCAACCCGGCGGAATGCGAAAAACTCAACGCGGCCGCCTGGCCCCACACGAAATATCTACCCCATGCGCTCGGCGACGGCGGGCAACACACACTGCACATCGGCGCGGCGCCGATGACATCATCTCTGTTCGAACCCGACCCGGCCGTCATGAAGCAGTTCCACAGCCTGTGGGAGCTGTGCGAAACCACCGAGGAAATACCCCTCGACACCATGCGCCTCGATGATATTGACGACGCGCGGCCGATGGATTTCCTGAAACTGGATGTCCAGGGCGCGGAACTCATGGTGCTCGAAGCCGCCGCCGCGGCCCTCACGGACACAGTTACCATCCAGGCCGAGGTCGGCTTTCTGCCCATCTATAAAAATCAGCCCCTGTTCGCCGATGTGGACAGCTTTCTGCGCGCCCACGGGTTTGCGTTCCACACGATGGTCGGGGTGGGGTCGCGGCCGTTCCGCCCCCTGATCAAGGACGGCGACCCCAACCGCGGATTTGCGCAAGTAATCTGGAGCAACGCGCTCTACTTCCGCGACCCGGTCAGCTTCCCGAAACTGGCGAGCGACGGCCCCGACGCGCTCCTGAAGATCGCGATTCTGGCCCATGAACTCTATGGCGCCTTCGACCTGGCCACCGTCGCGCTACAACATTACGGTGCCGCACAGCATCCGGGGCTGGCGACAGCCTACATCCGTGCGTTGACGACGGCCGACCAGTCGATCACCGCAAAAAAGTAATCAGGATTCGGGGTCGGTTCCCGGGTCTGCCGCCGGATCTGCTGCGGGTGCAACCGCCGGTGGGACCGCCGATTTCGCCACGCCGACCCGCGCGGGACGCAACAACCGGTCGTGCAGCCGATAGCCAGCCTGCATCACCTGGGCGACGCTGCCGTTTGGAAACTCGCTGTCGGGCACTTCATACATGGCCTCGTGCAGGTTCGGGTCGAACGGTTCGCCCGTTGGGTCGAGCCGCTCGATCTTGTGCGCAGCCAGGGCGCTCTGGAAATCATTCTGCACGGCGATCACACCTTCGAGCAGCGTCTGCAGCAACTCATGTTCGCCGCGCCGCTCCTCGGGCACGGCAAAAAGCGCGCGCTCGAGATTGTCGCCGATCGACAGGATGTCGCGCGCAAACCCGGTCACCGCGTAACGATGCGCGTCCTCGATCTGGCGTTCGGCGCGCTTGCGCACATTCTCGGTCTCGGCCATCGCACGCAACAGCTGATCGCGGAGCTGCGATGTCTCGCCCTCGAGCTCGACAATCCGCGCCGCATGCTTGCCGCCGCCCCAGCGGTTGCCGTCCGCATCGGTGGGCGAAGGCTCCGCCGGTGCCGCCTCGGGTGTGGCGGGCCCGGCGGGGGCCGCGCCCTCTGCGGGGGCGCCCGTCTCCGGGGTCTCGGGGGTCACGTTCTCATTCTCTTCGTTCATGTCTTCGCTTTCTCTCCGGCATCCGCGCCGGCCGTTGGAATTCGCCTTTATAAATTTGTCGCGCCTATCCGACCAGCCGGCCGACAATCTGCGCCGTGTAGTCCACCACGGGAATGATCCGGGCGTAGTTGATCCGGGTCGGGCCGATCACACCGACCGCGCCGACGATTTGCTGCTCGCTGTTGCGATAGGGCGCGACGACGACCGAACATCCGGCCAGGGAGAACAGGTCGTTCTCCGCCCCGATGAAGATCTGCACGCCTTCGCCGCCCCGCGCCATGTCCAAAAGCTTGATCCAGGATTCCTTCGTCTCAAGCGCATCATAGAGGCCGCGCACATGCTCGAGATCCTCGACGGCCTGCACGTCATCGAGCAGCCGCTCCGCCCCGCTCACGATCAGTGCCGCCTCGGCCCCGTCGCCCGTGGCGGTCGCCAACCCGGCCTCCACGAGTTTCTGCGTCAACTCATCGAGATCCTGGCGATGAAGCTCCAGCTCTGCGGCGATTTGCCCCCGGGCCTCCTCGATGGTCTTGCCGACCAGGCGCGCAGACAGAAAATTCGACGCCTCGACCATGGCCGAAGCCGGCATTCCGTTCGGCACCTCGACGACCCTGTTCTCGACGCCGCCATCCTCGGTCACCAGAACCACGAGCGCCCGGCCCGGCGCCAGCGAGACAAACTCTATATGGCGCAATGCGGAATCGCTTTTCGGCGCGACGACAAGGCCGGCGCAATTGCTCAGGCCCGAGAGGACACGGGTGACCTCCGACAAGGTCTGCTGCACGCTGCGGCCCTCCGCGGCGCATTGCGCCTCGATCGTCAGGCGCTCATCCGCGGTCAGGTGACCGACCTCAAGCAGCCCGTCGACGAACAGCCGCAGGCCGGCCTCTGTGGGAATGCGCCCCGCCGAGGCGTGCGGCGAGAACAGCAGGCCGGAATCCTGAAGGTCGGCCATCACGTTGCGGATCGTGGCCGGCGACAACTCCATGCCGAGGTTGCGCGACAGGGTGCGCGAACCGACCGCTTCACCCGTTTCCAGATAGGCGTCAATGATCTGCCGAAGAACTTCGGAGCTGCGCTGGTTGAGCTGTGGAATAGCCCGGCTCATTGCCCTGATTGTCCATTGGTTGCGCCAGAAAGATTGCGGTCCGGCCTGTGCGCAGAACTTAGGCACGCCCCGGCACCTAATCAAGAACGACGGCACCGGCACCGACCAGTGAAGCCCACCGTGACGGCTGGTGCGATCACAAGTGCGATCACTTGCGTGATTCCGGTTCTGGACGCAGCCCCGCTGCAAAGACTAACTTCGCGGCTTCGCAATCGATCCTAGCCGCACTGGAACCAGCATGCCCAAAACCTCGATCCGTCCCTCACGGCGCGCACCCAACGAAATGCGCAAAGTTCGCCTCAAGCCCGGTGCTGCCAAATATGCCGAAGGGTCCTGCATGTCGATGTTCGGCAACACCCATGTGCTGTGCGCGGCCAGCATCGAAGAGCGCGTACCGCCATGGATGCGCGGCAGCGGCGAGGGCTGGGTCACGGCGGAATATGGCATGCTGCCCCGCTCGACCCACACCCGGTCGAACCGCGAGGCCGCCCGCGGCAAGCAATCGGGACGCACCCAGGAAATCCAACGCCTGATCGGACGCTCCCTGCGTGCCGTCACCGACATGGAGATGCTCGGCGAGCGCCAGATACGCCTCGACTGCGACGTGCTGCAGGCCGATGGCGGCACACGGACGGCGGCCATCACCGGCGCCTGCGTGGCGTTGCACATCGCCTGCCAGGGGTTGGTGAAATCCGGCGCAATCGCCGAAAACCCGGTGCGCGAACTCGTCGCCGCCGTGTCATGCGGCCTGTACCAGAACACCGCGGTCCTTGATCTCGACTATCCGGAAGACTCGAACGCCCAGGCCGATTCCAACTTCGTGCTGACCGAACGCGCGCAGATCGTCGAGATCCAGGGCACCGCCGAAGAGCGCCCGTTTACGCGCGGACAATTCATCAAGCTGCTCGACCTGGCGCGCGACGGCACCGAGGAGCTGTTTGCGCACCAGCGCAAGGCTCTCGGGATCAAGTAGGGCCGACATCATGGCCCGCCATTTCGACGACAGCCGGCTGGTGATCGCCAGCCACAACACGGGCAAGGTCCGCGAGATCGCGGAGCTGCTCGTGCCGTTCGCGGTGTCGGTGCAGAGCGCCGGCGATCTGGGGCTGCCCGAGCCCGAGGAGACCGGCAGCACGTTCGCCGAAAACGCGATCCTCAAGGCCCGCGCCTCGGCCGACGGCAGCGGTCAGGCGGCACTCGCCGATGATTCGGGCTTTTCGGTTGCGGCATTGGGCGGAGCACCGGGCATCCATGCGGCGCGCTTTGCCGAACGTGCAGATGGTGTGCGCGATTTCGATTGGGCCATGGAGCAGCTGCACGAGGCGAGCGCCGACGCCGGCGACGATCTCGCCTGGTTTACCTGTGCCCTGGCGCTGGCCTGGCCGGATGGCCATACCGAGGTTTTCGAGGGCCGGGTCGAGGGCGCGTTGGCCTGGCCGCCCCGTGGCGACCGCGGCTTCGGCTATGACCCAATCTTCGTGCCGCGTGGCGGCACCCAGACATTTGCCGAGATGGACCCCGATGCCAAGCACGCGATCTCGCACCGGGCAATCGCCTTCCGCGCGCTGATCGAAGCCTGCTTCACACCCGCCGCATGACGGGCCCATGAACGATTCCGGCGGCGATATCGCGCTGTATGTGCACTGGCCGTTCTGCCTCTCTCTCTGCCCTTATTGTGACTTCAACAGCCATGTCCGCGAGACCATCGACCAGGGCGCCTGGCGCGACGGATTGCTGCGCGAGCTCGAACATTATGCCACCCTTGTGCCCGGGCGGCGGCTGACGAGCATCTTCTTCGGCGGCGGGACCCCGTCCCTGATGCCGCCGACGACCGCGGGCGCCGTCATCGCGCGGGCCCGGGAGCTGTTCTTGGCCGATCGCGACATTGAGATCACCCTCGAGGCAAACCCCACCTCGGTCGAACAGGCGGCGCTGGTCGGCTTCGCCGCGGCCGGGGTCAACCGGCTGAGCCTCGGAATTCAGGCGCTTGACGATGCGGCCCTGTCGGCGCTCGGCCGCACCCATGCGGTCAGCGAGGCGCGCACCGCAATCGCAACCGCCGCCGACATCTTCGAGCGCTTTTCCTTCGACCTCATCTATGCCCGGCCGGGCCAGACCCCGGATGCCTGGATGCGCGAGCTCGACGGGGCGCTCGAACTCACGCGCGGCCATATTTCGGTCTATCAACTGACCATCGAGGCCGGCACGCCCTTCTTCCTGGCCCAGGCGCGCGGCGATCTGCAGCTGCCCGACGAGGCCGACGGCGCGGCCATGTTCGAGCAGACCCAGGACGTGCTCGCCGCGGCCGGTTTGCCCGCCTATGAGATCTCGAACCACGCCGCGCCCGGCCAGGAATCGCGCCACAATCTCACCTATTGGCACTACCGCGACTATCTGGGCGTAGGGCCTGGCGCCCATGGCCGGATCACGCTAAACGGTGAAATCCGGGCCACGCGCCAGCACCGCGCGCCGGAAATTTGGCTTGAGCGGGTGCAGGAGTATGGCCACGCCACCCAGGACGAAGCGGTACTACCGTCTGCAACGCTGACGGCAGAGCTCGTCATGATGGGGCTTCGCCTGACCACGGGCATCGACGCCGGTGAATTCACCCGGCGCATCAGCAAACGCCCGGCCGACGTCTTCGCGCCCGCGACCATCGAGGCGTTGGTGGCAGCCGGCTATCTCGACTGGCGCGACGATGGATTCGCCGCCACGCCGGCCGGGCGCCAGCGCCTGAACGCCGTCGTCGACGCGCTGCTCAATTCGCAACAGGCCCAGACAGCACCGGGCCTGGTTCGTGACGGGCCTAATTTGTGACCGGTATGGCGAAGCTCGTCGGGGCCGGGTCGATCTCGCGCGGCGCATCGCGGCGTACTTCCAGCACCGCCAGCCCGCGCTCCACCTCGCCGGTCCCGGCGAGCCGGAAAATACCGTCCACCCCGGCAAACCCATCGGGGTTTTCCAAACGGGTGCGGGCATAGGGGTCGGGGCCCCCGCCACGCGCCAGCACGGCCGCCAGCGCAACCCCGTCATAGGCCAGGGTCGCCAGGCGGTCCGGCGCCCGCCCGAACAGCTCGCGGAACCGCTCCACGAACCGCGCACGTGCGGCCGGTGGCGGTGCGGCGAACCAGGCGCCGAGCATCGTCGGTTCCTTGCCCAGTGCCGGGTCGTCCCACTCCCAGGTGCCCAGCAGCTTGACCTCGAGCGGGTCCACATCAAAAAAGGCGAGCAGTGGTGCAATCTGGAGCACCTCTTCGCCACCGACCGGCAGCATCAGCGCCTCGAAACCAACCTCGCCCAGCGTGTCACGCGTGGACAGACGTTCGAGCGCGCGTTTCGAGAAGGAATCATCCCGCTCACCGAGAAGTTTCCGCTCGGCCTCAAGGGCCTCAACCCGCTCGTCATACCGCGCCAGGGTTCGGACCGTTTGCGTCAGCGCCTCGACGCCGCCGGGATAGAATGCCGTCGCGGCGACGCCACCGCCGCGCCGGGCCACGACATCGGAAAGAATCGCCGACATGCGCCCACCAAACGCGTCATCGGGCACAAGGGCCGCGAACTGACTCAGCCCGCGCCGGGCAGAAAAGGCGACGACACGGTCGATCTGCGCCTCGGGCGAAAAGCCGGCCGCATAAACCCCGTCACCCGCAATCAGCCGGTCATTTGAAAATGCGAAAACCGGGATACCCGCCGGGCGACTGACGCTCGAGGCGCCTGCGACCGCGTCGGAGAAAAGCGGGCCCAACACCAAACGTGCGCCCTCTGCCTGGGCCCGGACAGCGGCGGCACGTGCGGTCTGGGAAAAGCCACCGGAATCGTAAATCCGCAGCTCAAACGCCGGCACCGCAAAATCAAACAGCGCCATTTGCGCCGCGTCCGCCAGATCGCGACCAATCGCAGCGGCCGGGCCGCTCAACGGAACAATCAGCGCCGCGCGGGTAATCTGCGGGCCGGCCGGAAGTTCCGGGGTGACCGGCACAGGCAGCACATTCTGTGGCAAGGCCGGCGCGGCGACGACCGGCGGCGGCGTGGTGTCTTGCGGTTCAGCCGGTGGCGCCGCTACGTTGGATTGCGCGCAGGCCGTCAGCATCAGGCCGGCCGCAACGCAAAGGACGCGCACACGGGCACCCTCAAACAGGGATGCGTGGCGGCGCAGAAGGGCAACCGGTCGTGGCACGAAAAAGCCTTCCTCAAACAATCCAGCAGGATTCAGACGCGCGCGAACCTAACCGCCTGGACCGGCAGGGACAAGCGCCGGATAAGCCCGCGGCGGCAGGCCTGCACCTGGTGGCGACGCCGATCGGAAATCTGGGCGACATCACGCTCCGTGCGCTCGACGTGCTGGCCGGGGTCGACACGATCATTTGCGAAGACACACGCGTCACCCGCAAGCTCCTGTCCAGATACGCCATCGCAACACCCACCCTGCCCTACAATGATCACAACGCGCGCCGCGTGCTGCCCAGGCTCATGGAGCGCCTGAACAATGGCGAATCCCTGGCGCTCGTGAGCGATGCCGGGACGCCCCTGATCTCGGACCCGGGCTATCGCCTGGTCGAGGCGGCCATCGAAGCCGCCATCCCGCTCCACACGTTGCCCGGCGCCAACGCTGCGCTGGCCGCCCTCATCCTGTCCGGTCTGCCAACCGACGGGTTTTTCTTCGCCGGCTTCTCGCCACCGCGCCAAACCGCCCGACGGCGGCGCTTCGCCGATCTGGCAGCGGTGCCGGGGAGCCTCATATTCTTCGAATCTGCCCGGCGGCTCGCGGCAAGCCTGTCGGACCTGCACCACACGCTCGGCGACCGCCCGGCCGCGATCGCACGCGAGATCACGAAACTGCATGAGGAAGTGCGTCGCGGCACCCTCTCCGAACTTGCCGCACATTATGCCGATGCCGGCGCCCCGAAGGGCGAGATCGTCATTGTGGTGGCGCCGCCCCTGGCGCGGGACGTCGACGAAGAGACACTCCGCGAGGCCCTGAGCGAGGCGCTGGCCGACCTCAGCTTGCGCGACGCCGTGGCTCAGATTGCCGCGGACACGGGCCACCCCCGGCGGGACGTTTACCGGCTGGCGCTCGAAATCACCGGCGACGAGCCGGACCGTTGAGCGCCGCCCCATGAACCGGACCACACATCGCCGGGCCGCCGAACAGCGCGGGCATCGCGCCGAACGACAGGCCGCGCTGTTGCTGCGCCTCAAGGGGTTTCGGGTGCTGGCGCGCCGATACCGCTGTCCCGTCGGCGAAATCGACATCGTGGCCCGCCGGGCACGATTGCTGGTTGCCGTCGAGGTCAAGGCGCGCGGCGACCTCGAGACTGCCGCCCATGCGATCGACCGGCGACAAAGAACGCGGATCATCCGCGCCACCGACCATTTTCTCGCCGCAAATCCGTCCTATTCAGATAATCAAATTCGGTTCGACGCAATTTTGGTCGCGCCCGGTAAACTGCCACGCCATATCCCCGACGCGTGGCGAATCGAATAGTCTGTGGCCCAGCGCCAAGGAGCTCGACATGTCGAAAACCAGCATCCACACCCCCGTACAAGGCCTGCGGCGTAAGGGCCGTTTGGCCGCAACCCTCGCCGTCGGGCTTCTCGCGCTGGCGGCCTGCACCCCCGCCGGGGTCGTCGTCGGCGGCGCCGCGACGGCCGGTGTCGCCGCATCCGAAGAGCGCGGTATCAAGGGGGCCGCGAATGACACGTTGATTCGTGTCGCCATTAACGAAGCCTGGGTGAAAGAGGATTTCGACACCTTCAGCCGTCTGAACCTCCAGATCTATGAGGGCCGTGTCCTGTTGTCGGGCCGGGTGCCCGACCAGGCGCTGGCCGACAAGGCTGTGCAGGCGGCCTGGAAGACCGAAGACGTGCGCGAGGTGATCAACGAGATCGAAATTTCCGACGGTGGCGGGTTCAAGGATTTCACGAACGACACGCTGATCAATGCCCGCCTGGACGCCGATCTGTTGTTCGACGGAGACGTGAAATCAATCAATTATTCCACCCGCGCCGTCGGCGGCACCGTTTATCTGCTCGGCGTCGCGCAGGATCGGGCCGAGCTGGACCGGGTGTTCCAGATCACCCGCGACATCCCCAACGTGAAGCGCGTGATCAGCCATGTGATCATGATCGACGATCCCCGGCGCATCGCGTCTCCCGGTGGGCAATCCCAGGGCAGTAAACCGGCCGAGAGCCGCTGAGCCGGTCCGTGGCCGACGACCTCGCGTTGCGACGCCTCGCCGGCCTGGACGACCACAAGATCGACCTCGCCCAGGCCGCGCTGGATCTCGCGGCGCGCGAGCACCCGCGCGAGCCGCCCGACCGCTATCAGGCCCATCTCGAGGAACTCACGGCGTCTGTGGGCAGCGCATGCGAGGGTGCCGGCGGCAGCCTTGCAGCAAAACGCAACGCGCTGTCCCATGTCCTGCATGAACAATATGGCTATGCGGGCGACCGGCAATCCTATGACGACCTGCAGAACGCGAATCTCATGCGGGTGATCGACCGGCGCAAAGGCCTGCCGATCGCGCTCGGGATCCTGCACATCCACTGCGGACGGGCGCTGGGCTGGGATATCTGCGGGCTGAACTTCCCGGGACATTTACTCATCCGCCTGGAAGACGGGCCGCAACGCGTCATCCTCGACCCCTTCAACGATGGCGTGGAAATCGATGTGGCCGGGCTCCGCACGCTGCTCAAATCAACCCTCGGGCCCGACGCCGAACTGAGCCCCGCGCATTATGCGCCGGCGAGCAATCGCGACATTCTCATTCGCCTGCAGAACAACCGGAAGGTTCGCCTGATCAAGGCCGATCAATTCGCCGAGGCCTTGGCGGTCGTCGAGGACATGTTGCTGTTCGCGCCGGGCGCGGATTCGCTCTGGCATGAGGCCGGCCTCCTCAATTCCCATATCGGCAATCTGCGCGCGGCGCTTATCGCCTTCGGGCACTGCCGCGACCTCGTCGACAATCCCATGGACCGGGCCCGTGTTGATCAATTGATAAACGACATTCGCAGCCGCCTGAATTGACCCGGCCCCGAGGCCGCACAGAGGCGGCGGCATCGTTTGCCAAATCGGTGAAAAGACTTAGATTGACCGCGATTGACCGCCATTTTCAAACCGCCGGAGCGCGATCCACATGAGCCTAGCCACATGAGTTTAGCCGTCGCAATCCAGATGGATCCGATCGACGCCATCGATATCGATGGCGATTCCACCTTCGCTCTTGCGCTCGAAGCCCAGGCGCGCGGGCACGGCCTGTATCACTATCTGCCCGAGGATCTGTCCCTGCGCGACGGGCGCGCCGTCGCCAAGGCACGGCCGCTCATGGTGCGCCGTGAAGACGGCAATCACTTCAGCTTCGGCGACGCCGAGACGCTGGATCTGGCCGGGGTCGATGTCGTCCTGATGCGCCAGGACCCGCCCTTCGACATGGCCTACATCACCGCGACGCACATCCTCGAGCATGTCCACCCCCAGACCCTGGTGGTGAACGACCCGGTGTCGGTCCGCAACGCGCCGGAGAAACTGTTCGTCACCCATTTCGAGGGGGTCATGCCGCCGACCCTGATCACCTCTTCGCGTGAGGAGATCGCCGCGTTCCGCGCCAAGCACAAGGACATCATCGTCAAGCCGCTCTACGGCAATGGCGGCGCCGGGGTCTTCCACATCAAGCCCGACGACGAGAATCTGAACTCCCTGCTCGAGATGTTCGACGGCATCCATCGCGAGCCGGTCATCATCCAGCGTTACCTGCCAAAGGTGCGTGATGGCGACAAGCGCATCATCCTGGTCGACGGCGAGCCCGTCGGCGCGATCAACCGGGTCCCCGCCGAGGGCGAGGCCCGCTCGAACATGCATGTCGGCGGCCGGGCCGAGAAGATAGGCCTGACCCCGCGCGAGCGTGACATCTGCGCCGCCATCGGCCCGGCGCTCCGCGAACAAGGTCTGATCTTCGTCGGCATCGACGTGATCGGCGACTATCTGACCGAGATCAACGTCACCTCGCCCACGGGCATCCAGGAGATCGACCGCTTCGACGGCGTGAACCTATCGGCCCTGGTCTGGGATGCGATCGAGGCGCGGCGCACTGATCTGGCCGACTAGCCCCGCAATAAAAAAGGGCGGGCCAAAGACCCGCCCCTCCGAATTCTGAATTTGTTCGCCGACTAGTTCGCCGGGAACTCCGACAAGTCCGGCGGAATGCCGTCCGGGCGCTGCAGCAGCGACTCTTCGGACTCGCCGGCCGCAAGCCGCGCCGACAGCTCGTCGGGATCGAACTTGATGCCGATCGGGTTCGAGGTGAATTCGCCATTGTCGAAATACTCAGCGAATTTCTCTTCGGGAATGTTGTCCACCTGCAGCTCAACCTGGTTCTTGTCCGGGTCGAAGTAATACATCGACGTGGTCGGGCCGTGGTTGATGCAGAATTGCGGCGTGATCTCGTGTTCATCCTTCAGCCGGTTGTAGGTGAGCATCAGGTCGCCGAGATCGGCGTAGGTGAAAGCCACATGGTGCATGCCGGCGTGACCGTCGATATGTTCCTTGATGCCAGGGAAGCCCAGGACGCCAATCCGGTGATGTTCGGTGTCGTAGGTCACAAACCCGAAGCCATCGGTCTCGAACATCGCCTCGCCTTCGAGGACCCTCTTGTACCAGTCCAGAATCATACCCACCCGCTCCGGCGGGGTTCGGAGCACCACATGGGCCAGTTTCGCGGGGGCAATTTTCCCGCGCGCTTTTGCCGTCTCCGGCATTTTCGCAATCGCGTTCATCTGTATCTCCCTGTTGTCGGCGTCTTATTCCCTACGCACGTAACCTCGGCATTGTTGCGCTGGGAGAAAAAAGATTCAATCGTGATCGCATCACGTCAGAACAGGGGGAGCCGACAAAAATGAACGAACGCCTGAAGTCACCGCCGCCGCATCGCGACACCAAGATACCCAAACTGAAGACCCCGCCGGGTGCAACAGACACGCATTTCCACCTCTACGGCCCCGGCAAACGCTTCCCCTATCACCCGGACGCGCCGCTGCTGGTCGAGGATTCGACCCTCGACGACATGCTGAAACTGCACAACACGCTGGGCATCGAGCGCGGCGTGATCGTCCATTCCATCGTCCAGGGCAACACCTATGAGTATCTGCTCCACGCCCTGGCGCGCGAACCCGAGCGCCTGCGGGGTATCGCCCTGCCCGCGCCCGACATCACCGACCGCGAGCTTGAGATCCTGACAAAAGCCGGCGTCGTGGGAGCGCGCTTTGCCTTTCGCGCCAATCCAGAAATCAACACCGAGATTATCGCCCGCACCCATGAATTCGGCTGGCACCCGCAATATTGGTTCCGCGGGCCCGACGAGGCCGCAGCCTGGCGCGACATCATGCTCGCCTCGCCCGGCAACTTCGTGATCGATCATATGGGTTGGCAGCCTGCCGAGCTGGGCATCGATTCACCCGGCTTCAGAACCGTGCTCGATTGCATCGACACCGGGCGCTGCTGGGTCAAGCTTTCGGGTCCGATGCGCTTCAGCCAGGAGCCGCGCCCGCCCTATGCCGACACCCACCCGTTCGCCAAGGCGCTGATCGAGCACAACCCCGATCGGGTGATGTGGGGCTCGGACTGGCCCCATCCGGACCATTTCGAGGAAATGCCCAATGACGGCGACCTGCTAGACCTGCTGCTCGACTGGGCCCCTGACGAGGTGTTGCGCCAGAAGATCCTGGTCGACAACCCGGCGGAGCTGTTCGGGTTCTAAATTCGGAGAAATTTGTACATGAGAATATTCTTTAGTGCGTTGCTCGTGATCCCGTTCCTGTTGCTCTCCGGCCCGGCAATGTTGCGGCGGTGAATTACCAGAACGAGATCGTCGAACATGGTGGCGGCTGCCGCAAGTCTTCGCCCCCGGGGCAGTGTTGCCACCTCGAAACGCGAACCGGAATCGTTCATTGTCACTGAGTTTCCAGGCGGCGGCCGGTAGATCCAAGTACGACAATAAAAACATATAAAACATGATCATAGGGTCAGTAGTTCCTGTATGGCCTTACCGTGTATGTCTTTATCACTCGCATGTAAGTTCTTTTTTTGTTCTTTGGCGTTGATTGGCCGGGTATAGTCCTCGGTAAACTTGTTCGCAACGAGCAGAATATGGTCGCACACGTCAATACGGTCGCATTCCAGGGGGTGGACGTCGTCGAGGTCGACGTCCAGGTGCAGATGGGTGCCGGGCTGCCGGCCTTCACGATTGTCGGTCTGCCCGATAAGGCCGTCGGCGAATCCCGCGAGCGGGTCCGCGCGGCCCTCCAGGCGCTCGGCCTGTCCCTCCCGCCCAAGCGGATAACGGTCAATCTGGCCCCTGCCGACCTCGCCAAGGAGGGCAGCCACTACGATCTGCCCATCGCATTGGGCCTTCTGGCCGCCATGGGCGTGGTTCCGGACGATTTGTTGGCAAAGTACTCCGCGTTGGGCGAACTGGCGCTGGACGGCGCCCTGGCGCCCGTTGTGGGCGTCCTGCCCGCAGCGATTGATGCTGCGGCCCGCGACCGGGGCCTGATCTGCCCCGCCCGGCAGGGCGGAGAGGCGGCCTGGGCCGGCGACATCGATATTCTGGCGGCCCAGGACATGCTGGCGTTGGTCAACCACTTCAAAGGCACCCAAATGCTGTCGCCGCCGCAAGCACAACGGTATGACTGTATTCAGTCATACCCGGACCTGCGTGACATAAAGGCCCAGGAATCCGCCAAACGAGCCCTCGAGATCGCGGCGGCCGGCGGACATAATCTGCTGCTGTCCGGGCCGCCCGGGGCGGGCAAATCGATGCTCGCACAGCGCCTCCCGGGCATTCTCCCGCCGCTTTCGCCTGCCGAAACCCTCGAGGTCTCGATGATCCATTCGATATCGGGCACCCTGCCCGAGGGCGGCTTGATGACGGCGCGGCCATTTCGCGACCCGCATCATTCCGCATCTTTGGCCGCCCTCGTCGGCGGCGGCGCCCGCGCCCGACCCGGCGAGGTCTCGTTGGCCCACCGCGGGGTGCTGTTTCTCGACGAATTGCCCGAATTCTCCCGGCAAACCCTCGAATCCCTGCGCCAACCCATCGAGAGCGGCCGGGCCGTCGTGGCACGTGCCAACCACCATGTGGCCTATCCGGCCCGTTTCCAGCTGATTGCCGCCATGAACCCGTGTCGATGCGGCCATCTCGATGACCCCGGCCTGGCCTGCTCCAGGGCCCCGAAATGTGCCACGGACTACCAGGCCCGGCTCTCCGGGCCGCTGCTGGACCGGATCGACCTGTATGTCGAGGTGCCGGCGGTCTCCGTTGCGGATCTAGCCCTGCCGCCGCCCGCCGAAGGCAGCGCCGAGGTCGCCGCCCGGGTGGCTCGGGCCCGACAGCTTCAAACCGAAAGGTATGACGGTACTACTGTGCTCACCAACGCAGAGGCCGACGGGGAATTGCTAGAATCCGTGGCGGCGCCCGACGCAGATGGCCGCGCACTACTTGTGGAGGCAGCCGACAAGCTGAAATTGTCCGCCAGGGGCTATCACCGCGTACTCCGTGTCGCCCGCACGCTCGCGGATCTTGATCAAGAGAATTCGGCCCAGACTGAGAAACCGATCGCACGGCACTACATCGCCGAAGCCCTTAGCTACCGCAGGGTAGTTCCCCTCTAGTAGTACCCCTGTGCGGGCTCTTCGCGGGAGTACAATTGGAGCCAAAAGCTTGTTTGACGAACGCAAATTATCGGCTCCGGAGACACCGTCTCGACCGATCCGGAGCTGGTATTTTCCATCACTCACAATCTTGCGGAGCTGGCCCGACAATTGATCGTCATAAAGTATTGCTCGATTCCATGGCGGCGCCTGACACGGATGGCCGCGTGTCGCTGGTCGAGGCCATCACTGCGCGCGCGGGCAATGGCAGACCTCAATGGCGCATATTTAGACGTAGAAACGTCAAAGAAAATGAGGCACTACATCGCCGAAGCCCCCATCTACCAACGGGTAGTGCCTACGAGGTAGTACTTATTGTCGGCCTCGAGTCCGATGGCAAATGAAGACAAAAACAGGCCACTCAAGGTTGCAAATAGAAAGCTCTGAAAATGACATTTCGACCATTCGAATTTGGCGGATACTTATCCATCTGATTTCGGTGGCATCGACGACGTGTCATTTGCGCCGCCAAAGCGGCTTTCAGGGCCACACGAATCATGCACTACCATCTCGAATGCCGCCGTCACCAAGGGGTAGTTCCGGCGAAGTAGTACATAGTAAGACTTTACTTGCAGAACCTGAGTAACAACATCTAGTGGTCGCGCGCGGGCAAAAGCATATGGGCCTGCCCGGCAGGGCATTCGTGACTAAAGTGAAGCCGGCAATGAGAATTCGAATGTCGCGCCCTCACCGGACTCGCTGACGATCGTCAGGGTGCCACCGTATCGGCCGATCATTTCCCGGCGCGCGCGGGCCTGCGCCGAAATCGGCCCCCTAAATCGCCGCGCCGACCAGGCTGCCGATCCCGGCGGTCAGTGCCATCGCGAAGGCCCCCCACAGGGTCACGCGCGCCGTCGCGCGGGCCACCGGTGCGCCACCGACCTTCGAGGAAACCGCCCCCAGCAATGCGAGGCTCGCCAGCGAAGCTACCGACACCACCGGTATGGCCTGGCTCACGGGCGCCAACGCCACGGCGATCAGCGGCAAACCGGCACCGATGGAAAACGTCGCGGCCGAGGTCACGGCGGCCTGCAGGGGCCTTGCCGCGCCGGTGTCGTGCATGCCCAGCTCATCACGGGCGTGGGCGCCAAGCGCGTCATGGGCGGTGAGCTGGATGGCGACTTCCTTGGCCAGGGCCGGCTCGAGGCCGCGGCCCTCATAGACTTCGGCAAGCTCCGCCAGCTCCTCTTCCGGCGAGGCCTCCAGCGCCAGGCGTTCGGTCTCGAGATCGGCGCGTTCGGTATCTGATTGGGAGCTGACCGAGACATACTCGCCGGCCGCCATCGCCGTCGCACCGGCCACCAGCCCGGCGATACCGGCAATCAGGATGGTCTCCCGGTCCGCGGCGGCCGCCGCGACGCCGACGATCAGGCTCGCCGTCGAGACAATGCCGTCATTCGCGCCCAGCACGGCGGCGCGCAGCCAGCCGATCCGGTGGACGTAATGATGTTCGGTCTCATCATCATGATGGCTCATAACAAACTGATCCCCGTTGCTCCTGTGCCAACCCTGCCTGCGGCACGTTCCCGTTCTAGTCATAAACCGACGTGTTGTTTACGGTAACCCTTCGGCCACCGCCTTTTGTACGGAGACATCATGTCCGCTTCGACCAACAATCACGATTCACAGGAAGCGTTGATCGAGGGGTTCAGCCTGTATGCCCCGCCGCCTGAATTCTACGAGAGCCCCTATCCCTATTACAAAGCGCTGCGTGAACTCGACCCGGTGCACGAAAACGCCGACGGGTCCTTCTATCTGACCCGCTACGAAGATGTGCGCCGCGTCTACCGGACCAAGGGCATGACGTCGGACAAGACCGAGATGTTCACGAAGAAATACGGACCGGGCCCGCTTCTGGAGCAGCACACCACGTCGATGCTGTTCAGCGACCCGCCCTACCACACCCGCATTCGCAACCTCCTGCGCCATGCGTTCACGCCCCGGGCCCTGACGCAGCTCGAATTCCGGGTGGTCGAACTCGTCGACGGCCTGATCGAGCGCTGCCGCGCCAATGGCGGGATGGACCTCGTGCTGGATTTTGCATTCCCGCTGCCGGTCGAGGTGATCTGCTCCATGCTCGGCATCGACGGGGGCGAACGGGAACGGCTGCAGGAATGGTCGCGGGAAATCCTGACGCCCCTGGAGCCGACGGCGACCCCGGAGATGATCGCGGCCGGCAACCGGGCGGTCAGCGAGTTCACCGCCTTCCTGCGCGACCTGCTGGCAGAAAAGCGGCGGAACATGTCACGCGGCGTGCGTGTCGGAGACATTCTCGAGGATCTGATCGAATCCCAGGAGTCCGAGGACGACCCATTGACCGAGGATGAGCTCGTCCAGAATTGCATCCTGCTGCTCAACGGCGGCCATGAGACGACGACGAACCTCGTGGGCAACGGCATGAAGGCGATGTTCGACAATCCCGACCAGCTGCAGAAGCTGCGCGACGACCCGTCGCTGCTCGCGGGCACGATCGAGGAAATGCTGCGCTTCGACAGCCCGCTCCAGATCGGCAACCGCGGTATCGCGGAGCCGTTCGAGGTCGGCGGCATCACCCTTGAGCCCGGCACCCAGCTGCTCACCAGCATCGGCGGCGCCAACCATGACCCGGACGCCTTCGACAATCCGGAGGTTTTTGACATCACCCGCACCCCCAACAAGCATCTGGCGTTTGCTGCAGGCATCCACGCCTGTATCGGCGCGCCGCTCGCGCGCATGGAGGGCACGATTGCCATCGGCAAGCTGGTCGCGGCATTCCCGGACATGCAACGGACCGGCCCCATCAGCCGCGGCGGCCGGGCCCGCTTCCGCGGCCTGACCAGCATGCCCGTATCGGTCTAGGCCGGTCACCCGACAAGACGAGGCGGATAGAGCCCATGACCACCCTGCCAATCCTGGACATCGGACCCTATCTCGCCGGCGAGGACGGCGCGCGCGCGCGCCTGGCCGACGAACTGCGCGACGCGTGCGAGAACACCGGCTTCTACTTCATGATCAACCACGGCATCCCGCAGGCGCTCATCGACCTGGCGTTCAACGAGGCGGCACGGTTTCACGCGCTGCCCCTCGAGACCAAGCAGCGCCTGAAGCAGGGCGAACATTATGTCGGCTATGTCGGCCATGGCGGCACGCGGGTCGCGGTCGACGACGCGGCGGAGCGGGGCGAGGCATTCGCCAACCGCAAGAACAGGCCCGACCTGCACGCCGCCTATCATATCAATAGCGATTTCCCGGCCGACCACGCCCGGTGCACGGCGGGCGAGCGTTTCTACATCCCCCAGCCCTGGCCCGACGAGGACGACCTGCCGGGTTTCCGGGGGAACATGCAGACCTATTTCGCCGCCGTGACGGGCCTGGGCCAAAAGTTGATGCCGGTCTATGCAACAGCGCTCGGGGTGCCGACAGACTATTTCGACCCGCATTTCGAGGATGCGCTGGCCTGGCTGCGGCTGATCCACTATCCGAGGGTCGAGCAACGCGTCGAGAACCAGCTCGGCGTCGGCGCGCACACCGATGCGGGCTTCCTGACCTTCCTGCCACAGACCGAGGTGGCGGGACTGGAGGTGCAGCTCCCGAGCGGCGAATGGATCACCGCACCGAAGGTGCCCGGCTCCTTTGTCATCAATGCGGGACAAATGCTTCGGCGCTGGAGCAACGACCGATGGCTGGCGAGCCCGCACCGGGTGATTTCGCCGGACGGCGACCGGGATCGATACTCGATCCCGCTGTTCTTCAACCCCGGCGCGCAGGCGACGATCACATGCATCCCGGGCGCCGACGGGGAAGCAGTCGCCCGCGAGCCGATCAGCTACAACGACTTCCTCGATTGGTATCTCGCCAACGCCTACAAAGCCGCCGCCAATTCACGGGTCGATGCGGCCTAGGGCCGCGTCGCCGGGTACATTATTCCGAAAGGACAGTTGAACATGTCGGACATCTATATCGTCGGCGTCGGCATGACGCCGTTCGGCCGGTTTCTCGACCGCCCCATCAAGGAGATGACCCGCGCGGTCGTCACCGACGCTCTGGCTGACGGCGGTGCGGCAGTTGGCGATATCGAGGCGGCCTGGTTCGCCAACGCCGCACAGTCGATCCTCGAAGGGCAGGGCTCGATCCCCGGCGAGATCGCGCTGCGCAACATGGGCATACAGGAAATCCCGGTCACCAATGTGGAGAATGCCTGCGCCAGCGCCTCCACCGCGCTCGACGCGGCCGTCACCTGGCTGCAGGCCGGGCGCGGCGGCGTCGCGCTGGCCGTCGGTGCGGAAAAGATGTTTCACGAGGACCGGGCGAAAATGTTTTCCGTGTTCGACGGCGGCTGGGATGTCCACGACGTGGCGGCCGCGACCGACCGGCTGCTGGCGATGGGGCAGGGGGTCGCCGACCCGGACGGCGAGGAGGACACGGGGCCGCGCAGCGTCTTCATGGATGTCTATGCCGCGCTCGCCAAATTCCACATGAAATCCTTCGGCACCACCCAGGCGCAACTCGCCGCGGTGGCCGCCAAGAACCATGCCCATTCCGCCCACAACCCGCTGTCCCAGTATCGCGAGGCGATGACCGTCGACGAGGTGATGGCCGCCCGCAAGGTCAGCTGGCCGCTCACCCTGCCGATGTGCTCGCCCATCTCCGACGGCGCGGCCGCGGCCATACTTTGCCGCGAGGAAGAGCTCGACCGGTTCGACAGGTCCCGTGCGGTGAAAATCCACGCGACGGCCCTGCGGACCGGCTCCGACCGCGACCCCCAGGCGTTTGACCGGCACATCACCCATCTCGCCGCCCGCGATGCCTATGAGCGCGCCGGCCTCGGCCCGGACGACATGCACGTCGCCGAGGTCCATGACGCGACCGCATTCGCGGAGATTCAGCAGGTCGAGAATCTCGGATTTTGCGATTTCGGGGAAGGGGGCGCGCTTACCGAGAGCGGCGCCACCAGCATCGGCGGCCGGATCCCGGTCAATCCCTCGGGCGGACTCGAATCCAAGGGCCACCCGGTGGGCGCCACCGGCCTCGCCCAGGTCTTTGAACTGACCACCCAGCTGCGCGGCGAGGCCGGCGCACGGCAGGTTTCGGACGCGAAGTTCGCCATCGCGGAAAACGGCGGCGGATTCCACGGTTTCGAAGAGGCCGTCGCCTGCGTCACCATCCTCGGCCGGACTTAGCCCCGAAGCGCAGAGAATTTGCCCATATATTGCGCAACATGAGCCGCAGCGAACCAAAATTGCTGCAACGCACAATATATGTTGTAGGCCACTGTTTTTCCTGATACTTAAGTTATTGTGCGCTGCAATAATATATACTCAGGTGCGCGGGGGCGACGCCGTTCTCAAACCCGATGACGGAGTCAGCTATGACCACGGAAAACAGTAAAAACACCGACCTTGCCAATGCTTGGGAGACCTCGGCCGAACTCACGCCCGAGATGATCAACGATATCTACCGGGAAGCCACCCGATTGCGTGCCGAGGCAACGCATAAGGGCATCGTGGCAGCCTGCCGCGCCCTGCGCCGCGCCATTACGGCGATCGGCCACGTCGTGTTCACGAGTGAATCCCGCCGCCACGCCTAGGTCGGCTCACTGAAAGCAGGCGCGGAGTCGGTCATGGGCCGGCTCCGCACCAATTCCCTCCGATTGACTCTGCAATTACCCCGGCCCGCCGCCGCCAGCGTGGACACATCATCAGTCTTGCCTTTTGTGCGCTGCACAATTAGCGTTCTGGCCGAACCAGCGCCAGCACACTGGTGAACCCGGGAAAACCCGGGGCCAGGCTGGCAACAATCCCGGGTGCAAACCCGGGCAAAACCCTGTCGGGGGACAGTTACGATGAGCACATCATCACAAGACCGAGCACCCGTCCGGCGCATCGGCGTTCCGGAAATTCGCGCCCGCAAGGGCGGCGAGCCGATCGTCAGCCTGACGGCCTATACCGCACCCATGGCGGAGGTCCTCGACCAGCATGTCGATTTCCTGCTGGTCGGCGATTCCCTGGGCATGGTGCTGTACGGCTTCGAGTCCACGCTGCCGGTAACCCTGGACATGATGATCGCCCATGGCGCTGCCGTGGTGCGCGGCAGCAAGCGCGCCTGCATCGTGGTGGATATGCCGTTTGCGACCTATGAGTCCTCGCCGGCCGCCGCCTTCGAGGCCGCCTCCCGAGTCATGACCGAGACCGGCTGCGCGGCCGTCAAACTCGAGGGCGGGGTCGCCATGGCAGAGACCATCGCGTTCCTCGTCGCCCGGGGCATTCCCGTACTGGCCCATATCGGGCTGACCCCGCAATCCTCCAATACCTTTGGCGGGTTCCGCGTGCAGGGCCGCAACGAGGCCCGCGCCCAAGCGATCCGCGACGACGCCGCAGCGGTCGCCGCAGCGGGCGCCTTCGGCGTGGTGATCGAGGGTGTGCCGGAGAGCCTCGGGCGCGAGATCACCGACAGCATCGACATTCCGACCATCGGGATCGGCGCATCGCCGGCGTGTAACGGCCAGATCCTGGTGACCGAGGACATGGTCGGATTGTTCGGCGCCTACATACCGAAATTCGTCAAACGCTACGCGGAACTCAACACCCAGATCGAGGCTGCCGCCGCCGAATATGCCGACGACGTCCGCGCCCGCACATTCCCGGGGCCCGAACACTGCTTCGGCGACGCCAAGCCAACGGGCGACTGAGGAGACCGGCGCGTGTCTGATCTCGTCATCGTACGAACCGTCGACGAGCTGCGCGAAACCGTCGCGAGCTGGCGGCGTGCCGGCGAGACCGTTGGCCTGGTGCCGACGATGGGCGCCCTGCACACAGCTCACATGGCGCTGGCCGATGCGGCCCGCAAACATGCCGGCCGGGTGGTGGCGAGCATCTTCGTCAACCCGACCCAGTTCGGGCCCGACGAAGACTTCTCCAGCTACCCGCGGCGCGAGGCGCGCGACATCGAGACCCTGCGCACCCACGGCGTGGACCTGTTGTTCGCGCCCGGCGTGGAGGAGATGTACCCCGCCGGCTTCGAGACAATTGTCGACGTGCCCGGCATCAGCCAGGGGCTGTGCGGCGATCACCGGCCCGGCCACTTCGCAGGCGTCGCGACCATTGTCACGAAGCTGCTGCTGCAAGCGCTGCCCGACTACGCGGTGTTCGGCGAAAAGGACTACCAGCAGCTCCAGGTCATTCGCAGGCTGACGCTGGATCTCGACATCCCGGTGCAGATCATCGGCCTGCCGACCGTCCGCGAGGCCGACGGGCTCGCGGTCTCGTCGCGCAACGCCAATCTGAACCCCACCGACCGCGCCACGGCGCCCAGAATGCATGCGGCCCTGAATGACGTCGCGGCACGCGTGCTGGCGGGCGAGACCGTGGCCGTCGCCTGCGCGGCGGGTCATGAAGCGCTCGCGGCGGCAGGATTCTCGCCGATCGAGTATCTCGAGGTGAGGGCGGCCGACAGCCTGTTGCCGGCCGATCAGGCCCCGGCGGGCGCACCCCTGCGGGCCCTGGCCGCCGCCTGGCTGGGCGAGACGCGGCTCATCGACAATATTCCGGTCGCGTAACGACCCGCGAAACTACTCGTGGGGCACGTCACCCTGGATGACGATGCGATGCATCAGCCGGTGTTCGGTGTAGTCGAACAGTGCGTAGTGCAGGGACAGCCGGTTGTCCCAGACCGCGAGATCATTGGTCTGCCATTTGTGCCGGTAGTTGAATTCCGGCGTGCGCAGATAATCGAACAGATAGCGCAGCAGGAAATCGCTCTCGCGCCGGTCCATATCCTTGATGAAGGCGGTCATGGACTCGTTGACGAACAGGCCCTTTTTGCCGGTCACAGGATGCTTACGCACCACCGGGTGAAGCGCGGGCACATATGCAGCGCGCTTGTCCCGCAGATAGTCGGTGCCCTTCTCGGCATCATACATCTCCGGGCGGACAAACTCGCTATAGGGCTGGTAGGAGTCGTGATAGGCCCAGAGCCCGTCGACATGGGCCCGCATGCGGTCTGACAACGCCTCATAGGCCGCCACCATGTTTACCCACACCGTGTCACCGCCCTGGGGCGGGATGTCCTTGGCGTAGAGAACCGTGCCCATGGTCGGCCGCTCGGTGCCGACGAAATCCGTGTGCCACAGGTCTCGCGTCACATGGGGCGGGTTGTCGGAATCATATTCCAGGATGTCGATTTCCGGGTTTTCCTTGCTCTTCTCGAACCCGGAAACCGAAGAAGGCTGCGGCTCGCCGAAGCGGCGCGCGAAGGCGACCTGCTGGTCGGGCGTGATGTCCTGGTCTCGGAAGACGATGACCGTGCGGTCGAGCAGCGCCTCGTGAATCTCATCGAACTGCCGGTTGGTCAGGTCCTGGGAAAGGTCGATTCCCTCGATAATCCCGCCACAGGCCGGCGACATCTCCTGCAGATCAAAGCTTTCATAGGTCATTGCGACTCTCCGTTTCCGTCGGCTTCATTCTCCACGGCCCGCGCGATCGGGGCAAGGCTCGGCTCAGACCCCCGATGTTTTGAGCATCGGGCCCAGCGCCCGGCCGCCGAAGATGTGGACGTGGAAGTGGGGCACTTCCTGTCCGGAATCCATGCCGTGGTTCGCCAGGATGCGATAGCCGGGTTCGGCCAGGCCGAGTTCGCGCGCGACCTGGCCGACCGCGCGCATGAAGCCTGCGATCTCGGCGTCCGATGCGTTGGCCGTGAAATCCTCGTTCGAGACATACGCGCCCTTGGGGATCACCAGCACATGGGTCGGGGCCTGGGGGTTGATGTCGTGGAAGGCCAGCGCGTGGTCATCCTCGAAGACCTTGTTACAGGGAATCTCGCCGCGCAGGATCTTCGCGAAGATGTTCTCGGGGTCATAGGTCATGTCGTAGGTCATTCGCCTCAACCCTTCCGGTTGGCTTTTTCGTCGAGCCCGGACATGCCCTGGCGTTCGGCCAGCTTCGTCCAGACATCTTCCGGGCGCACGCCCGCGTCGGCCCACAGCACGCACAGATGATAGATCAGGTCGGCGCTCTCGGCTGCCAACGCGTCGGGGCCCTCGCTGAGGGCTGCGACGATGGACTCGATGGCCTCCTCGCCGACCTTCTCGGCGATCTTGCCGGTGCCGCGGGCCAGGAGCTGCGCGGTATAGGAGGAGTCCGGGTCGGCGCCGCGCCGCGATTCGATCACCGCGTAGAGCGCATCGACGATTTCCGCATTCGGTTTGTCGGCCATCACGCCTCTTCCTTTTTGCTGTCCCCAGGCTTGCTGACATCCGACACCAGCGGCCGCACCGGAACACCCGCCGCCGCCATATGCGCCTTCGCCTCGCCCAGCGAATGCTCGCCGAAGTGAAAAATCGATGCGGCGAGTACGGCCGAAGCATGACCGTCGCGCGCCCCCTCGACAAGATGGTCGAGGGTGCCGACACCGCCCGAGGCGATCACCGGAATGGATATCGCATCGGCGATCGCGCGGGTCAGTTCCACATCGAAGCCCGACTTGGTGCCGTCTCTATCCATCGACGTCAGCAGGATCTCGCCCGCGCCATAGGCCGCCATCCGCCGGGCCCATTCGATCGCATCCAGCCCGGTCGCGTTGCGGCCACCATGGGTGAAGACTTCCCACTTACCGGCCACGCCTTCGGATTCAACAGCCTTGGCATCGATCGCCACGACGATGCATTGGGTGCCGAATTTCTCGGCCGCCGCGCGCACGAAGTCCGGATCGTTCACGGCGGCTGTGTTGATCGACACCTTGTCGGCCCCGGCCAGCAGGAGCCGGCGAATATCCTCCACGGTCCGGACGCCACCACCCACCGTCAACGGCATGAAGCAGGCCTCGGCCGTCCGCGCCACCACGTCGAAGATGATGTCGCGATCCTCATGACTGGCGGTGATATCGAGGAAGCACAGCTCATCGGCCCCGGCCCGGTCGTAGATCTGGGCCTGTTCCACCGGGTCACCGGCATCGCGCAGGCCGACGAAGTTCACGCCCTTCACGACGCGCCCGTCCTTGACGTCGAGGCAGGGGATGATCCGCACCTTGAGCATCAGGCACCCCCCCGCAGGCGCGTCAGCGCCGCAGCCAGATCGATCCGCCCGTCATAGATCGCACGTCCCGAGATGACCCCGGCGATGCCGTCGGTCTCATGGGGCAGGAACAGCTCGACATCGGCCAGTGACGAGACCCCGCCCGAGGCGATCACGGGGATCGAGATCGCCCGCGCCAGCGCCACGGTTGCGTCCACGTTGGGACCCTGCATCGCGCCGTCGCGATCGATGTCGGTATAGATCAGGGCCGCCACGCCGGCGTCCTCGAAACGCTGCGCCAGCTCGTCTGCCGCCAGGTCCGACGTCTCGGCCCAGCCTTCAACCGCGACCCGACCGCCGCGCGCATCGATACCGACGGCAACACGGTCGGGATAGGCCTTGCAGGATTCGATCACCAGCGTCGGGTCCTTGACCGCCGCGGTGCCCAGGATCACCCGGTCGACCCCGTCCGCCAGCCAGCCGGCGACATGGTCGGGGGTCCGGATGCCACCACCGAGCTGCACCTGGACGCCCGCCGCGCGGGTGACGTCGAGGATGCCGCGCACGGCATCGCCATTGACCGACTGCCCGTCAAACGCGCCGTTGAGATCGACGATATGCAGCCAGTCTGCGCCCGCCTCGACGAAGGCCCGCGCCTGGTCGAACGGGCTGTCATTGAACACGGTGGCCGCCTCCATGTCGCCGCGCAGCAGGCGCACGCAGGAGCCGTCTTTCAAATCGATCGCAGGGAACAGAATCATAGCCAGCCTTCTGAGGAATCCCGATCAGAGATTCTTGGTGTAAAAATAACCTTCGACATACTCGCCCGCCACGCGCGCGTATTTCGGCAATGTGCCCCAGCGCACATAGCCGCTTTCCTCGTAGATCTGGATGGCGCGTTCCTGGGTCGCGCGAACGTCGAGATTGAGGACCGTATAGGCCTCGCGCCGGGCCAGCTCCTCACACGCCACCAGCATCCCGGGCGCCAGCCCGTGGCCCCGCGCCCAGGGCGCCACGAAGAAGGTCGAGACGTTGACGGCGAAGGATTGGGATTCGCTGCTGGCGCGCGGCCGGTTGAGCTGCGCCGAGCCGGCGATCACCCCATCGAGCCGGCCGACGAACACCGTGCGCCCCGGCACCAGCAGGTTGCCGCGCCAATAGGCCTCCATCACGTCGCGTCGCGGTGGCGTCAGCCAGCCGAAGCCGCCGCCGCCGACGATCGCCGCCTCTGCCGCGTCGCACAGGTCGGCCAGGTCGTTGCCCCGCATCTCCGACAACCGCTCGATCTGGGTGTCGGTCATGGCGCCCACCCCAGAAACGCCGTGATCAGCGCCAGGCCGGTCTGCTGGCTTTTTTCGGGATGGAACTGGGTCCCGATCATGTTGTCGCGCCCGACCGCCGCCGTGATCGCGCCGCCATAGTCGGTGGTGGCGAGCACATCGCCCACATTCTCCGCAGCCAGATGATAGCTGTGCACGAAGTAGGCATGGGGGTGCTGGCCGGCGAAACCGGACAGCAGCGGATGATCCGTTGCCGTGATCTCGAGCTCGTTCCAACCCATATGGGGGATCTTCAGCGCCGGATCTGACGGCGCGATCGGCACCACGTCGCCGGGGATCCAGCCGAAGCCCGGCGCCTCGCCATGCTCGAGGCCGCGGGTCGCCATCAACTGCATGCCCACGCAGATGCCGAGAAAGGGCTGCGCGCGCTCGCGGACGGCCACGTGGAGCGCATCGAGCATGCCGTCGCGCGCCGCCAGCCCGTCGCGGCAATCCCTAAACGCGCCGACCCCGGGGAGCACCACCCGGTCGGCGCCGGCGACAACATCGGCGTCTTCGGTGACGACAATCTCGCGCGGCAAACCCGCTTCGCGCGCGGCCCGCTCTAACGCCTTGGCGGCCGAGCGCAGATTGCCCGAGCCGTAATCGATGATGGCGACCGTTTCCATGACCCTAGACGGCCCCCATGATGTAGCGCTGTTCCGCGTCGCGCAGCCGCCGGGCAGAAATCACACCGCGCTCCAGCACGTCGCGCCGCGCCAGAACGTAACGGCGCCAGTCATTCGCCCACAGACCGATCGCCGCCTGCAGCCCGAGCGACAGCACGAGCTCCGCGCCGTCGGCCAGTCCCGCGACCAGAGCGGCCCCGCTGACGGCAAGCGAAAGGGCGAGCAGCACGATCGCCGTGCGCCACATGCCATGCCACAGCGCCCAGAGCGGGCCGAACAGGAAGGCGGGAAGGCTGAAACCTTCCTTGATCAGAACCGCATCGCCGTCAGGCGAGGCCGACCAGGCATTCGTGTGCACCGTGTAGATGTTCGTGCCCATGGCCTATTTCCCTGCCACTTGGTCTTCGCGGGCCATCCGCAGCTTAAGTTCCGTCGTCGAGAACAGGCGCAAATCCGGCAGGAAGGATTCCTTCCGCAGGAAGCGCACATCGTCCCGGGTCACCGGGCCGACAAACATCAGCTTGTGGCTGACGCTGTAGCGCGCGAGCCCGACGCCGAACACCTTCTGCAGGATGTAAAAGGTCAGATAGTGATTGTCGACGACGGCGCGCACCGGCCGGTCGGCGCGGGCGACCACATGGATCAGGTCGAGATTGAACAGCTTGTCGCCATTGACCGGCGAGTGGCGGTCGGGACCATCGGAGAAGACGAAGTCATAGGGCCGATCGGGCAGGGTTTCGTACTGCACCCCACGGAAGCATTTGTAGAAGCCGTCGCGCTTGGGGCTGTGGATCAGGTCCACCACGTCGCGGACCTCCTCGGGCAGGCGCGTGCCCGCCACCTCGAACCAGGATTGGTCATCCTCCATCGAGGTCACCCGCCCCGGTGCACCACCATCCTCGCGGGCGTTTTCCATCAGCGCATAGGCCAGCACGACGGTCGAGATGCCGGTCCCGCATTCGAGGATTTCGCGCGGCCGGAACGCGCGCACCTGTTCATACAGGGTGAGGTAGTCCGAGAAGGACGCGCCGGTCACCGCGGTGCCGGCCGCGGCCCGGGTCATCAAATCCCACAGGGGCGCATTTGCTCGCAGCACCATCTCGGCACGCCGGGCGCGTTTGGCGACCATGCGATCGACCATCCATTTGCGCCAGCGCACGAGCGGGCCATAGGCAGCCGCGCTCACCGCCGTCGGCAGCGCGCCGGGCGTGGATTCGGACCGCCGCGCGGTCTCTGTCCCTGTTTCATTCATCGCGTACAACTGCCCCAGGGCCGCATGGCCAACGGGTTCCCGGCCTAATCCCAGCTTAGTCCCAAACTTAATCTATGGACCCGCCCAGAACACCCTTGGTCGACGGTACATCGTCGGCACGCCGCAGATCGATCTCCACGGCAATGCGCAAGGCGCGCGCGAGGCCCTTGTAGCAGGACTCAATCATGTGATGATTGTTCTCGCCATACAGCGTCTCGACATGCAGCGTCAGCCCGGCCGACTGGGCGAAGGCCCGATACCATTCCTGGAACAGCTCGGTGTCCATCTCGCCCAGCTTGGGGCGCGTGAACGGCACCTTCCACACAAGATGGGGGCGGTTGGACGCATCCAGCGCGACCCGGGTCAGGGTCTCATCCATCGGCACCAGCGCATCGCCATAGCGGCGGATACCACGCCGGTCGCCCAGCGCCTTGCTGATCGCCTCGCCGACGGCGTAGCCGCTGTCTTCGGTCGTGTGGTGAAAATCGATGTGCAGGTCACCCTTCGCGCGCACCGTCAGGTCGATCAGGCTGTGGCGCGAGAGCTGCTCGAGCATGTGGTCGAGGAAACCGATGCCCGTTTCCACATCATAGGCGCCGGTGCCGTCGAGGTTTACCGCGACGGATATGTCGGTTTCCTTGGTCGTGCGCACGACTTCGGCGGTACGTCCTTCGCCGTCCTTGCGCCCCGGAAGCTCCTGAACACTCATGGTTTTTCTCCTGCGGGCCCGTTTTGGGCCGAATGCGGCGCCTAGATAGCAGGCCCGGCCGCCCGGCGCCATCCCGCGCCACATACCAATGCGTGTAAATCGGATTGGCGGATCAGGCGGATTTCGGCATCATACGCCAATTCGTTCACTTCATTCCTTGCTTGCTCATGAACAGCTTACCCGGACGCACCCGCGTCTTTTCAGATCGTGACGTTTTGCTCCGCGCCGGCGAGGACCCGGACGCGGGCTTCGTGATTGTCACGGGCCGCGTCGAGCTGCGCAACGCGGCGGGCACCCTGCTGGTCGACGCGCGCCAGGGCGATGTGATCGGCGCGGCGAGCCTGCTGTTCGGCGGGCGCCAGGATCTGAGTGCCATCGCCGCCGGGCCGGTCGAGGCGGTCATGGTCGATCGGAGCACCGTCGCCGCAGAACTTGCCCGCAACCCGGACATGGTGCGCCGGGCAGCGACTCAATTGCTCGCAGGCCTGTCGCTGGTGCCGGCCGCAGAATCAGGAACAGAATCAAGAACAAGGCCCGGCGCAGACACGGCCCTTGATCAGCTCCTGAGCGAATCCGACTCCAACGTTTTCCCGATCACCGGCAAGCGCACGCGCACCGCCACCCACCCCGGCGACATCGCCGAGATGGGCAGCTGGTCCACGATCTGGCTCAAGCCGGCCAGCGACGCGACGCGCAGCGGCATGCCCCGGCGCGGCGTCAAGATCAACGAGACGCCGTTCGGCGTCGGCCGCAAGCCCAAGCGCGGCGAGCAGATCCCGCGCACCGACATCGTCCTCCAATTCCCCGACGAGAGGCCCTACAACCTCTCGCGGAACCATTTCCTGATCGAGACGGGGCGGCCGGGCCTGATGATCCGCGACGCCGGCAGCCAGCTAGGTACCGTGGTCAACGGCGAACGGATCGGCCTCGACGAGCCGCGCAATGTGATGCCCCTTCACATTGGCGCGAACGAGATCGAGGCCGGCGGCTACAACACGCCTTTCACCTTTCTCCTCGAAATCCACGCCTGAGCCTGGTCCTGGGCCGCGCGCGACGGCACGTCGCGCAGCCCGACAGGGCTTGATCCCCGCGCCTGCAAACCCACATGGAGGGGCGTCGGCCATTGCGCCTGCCGCCCGGATGCGTCAGGACTCAAGGCCTTCCCCTGACTGACCGGAACGCGACCATGAACACATACCAATCCGACGACCGCATCCCGTCCTGGCACGGCACCACGATCCTGTCCGTGCGCAAGGGCAACGATGTGGTGATCGCGGGCGACGGACAGGTCACCCTGGGACAGACGGTCATCAAGGCCACCGCGCGCAAGGTCCGCCCGCTGGGCGACGGCAGCGTGATCGCCGGTTTTGCCGGTGCGACCGCCGACGCGATGACCCTGTTCGAGCGGCTCGAGACGAAGCTCGAACAATATCCCGGCCAGCTCACCCGCGCCTGCGTGGAGCTCGCCAAGGACTGGCGCACCGACCGTTATCTGCGCCGCCTGGAAGCCATGATGGCGGTCGCCAGCAAGGACACATCGCTTGTCCTGACCGGCACCGGCGACGTGCTGGAGCCCGACGACGGCATCATCGCCATCGGATCTGGTGGCAACTATGCACTCGCCGCGGCCCGCGCCCTGATCGACCAGGAAGACCTCACGCCGCGCCAGGTCGCCGAGAAGGCGATGGCCATCGCCGCCGACATCTGCGTCTACACCAACACCAACGTGACGATCGAAAGCCTATGAGCAATTTTTCCCCGCGCGAGATCGTTTCCGAGCTCGACCGTTTCATCATCGGCCAGGACGACGCCAAGCGCGCCGTCGCCATCGCGCTGCGCAACCGCTGGCGCCGCCAGCAACTGACCGGCGATATGCGCGAAGAAGTCCTGCCCAAGAACATCCTGATGATCGGCCCGACCGGCGTCGGCAAGACCGAGATTTCACGCCGCCTGGCGCGGCTCGCAAACGCGCCCTTCATCAAGATCGAGGCGACCAAATTCACCGAGGTCGGCTATGTCGGCCGCGACGTGGAATCGATCATCCGCGACCTGGTCGAGCAGTCGATCCTGATGACCCGCGAGGTCCGCCGCAAGGAGGTCGTCGCCCAGGCGGAGTTCAACGCCGAGGCCCGCGTGCTGGACGCGCTGGTGGGGGAGAATTCCGGCGAGTCTACCCGCGCCTCGTTCCGCGAGAAGCTGCGCGCCGGGGAGCTCGATGACAAGGAGATCGAGATCCAGGTGGCCGATTCCGGCGCCGGCGGCCTGCCGACCATGGACATCCCGGGCATGCCCGGCGGCCAGATGGGCATGATCAACCTGAACGACATGCTGGGAAAAGCGCTCGGCCAACAGACCAAGCCGCGCAAGATGACCGTCCTGGAAAGCTACGAGGTGCTGATCGCCGATGAGGCCGACAAGCTGCTCGACGACGAAAAGCTGGTCCGCGAGGCGCTCAAAACCGTTGAGGATGACGGCATCGTCTTCCTCGATGAGATCGACAAGATCACGGCCCGCTCAGACCGGCAGGGTGCCGACGTCAGCCGCGAGGGCGTGCAGCGCGATCTGCTGCCGCTGATCGAAGGCACGACCGTCGTCACCAAGCATGGCGCGGTGAAGACCGACCATATCCTGTTCATCGCCTCGGGCGCGTTCCACCTGGCCAAGCCTTCGGACCTGCTGCCCGAGCTCCAGGGCCGGCTACCCATCCGGGTCGAGCTGCAGGCGCTGACCGAAAGTGATTTCGGCCGCATCCTGCGCGAGCCGGAGAACAGCCTGATCCGCCAGTATGTGGCGCTGATGGGCACCGAAGGCGTGGCCCTCAACTTCACCGAGGGCGCGATCGATACGCTCGCCGAGCTGTCAGCGTCGATCAATCAGTCGGTGGAAAATATCGGCGCGCGGCGCCTGCACACGGTGCTCGAACGCCTGCTCGAGGAGATCAGCTTCTCCGCCCCGGACCGGGACGGCGAAGCCATCGAGATCGACGAGGCCATGGTCCGCGATCGCCTCGAAGAGCTGACCAAAAACGCCGATCTGTCGAAGTTCATTCTGTAGGCAGTTCTCCCCGACCTTCGAGACGGCCGCTGCGCGGCCTCCTCAGGGTGAGGCTGTTCTTTCCATAGCGCCTCGTGCAGACGGGCGCCCTCACTCGCCGAACCTCATGCTGAGGAGCGGCTGTAGGCCGCGTCTCGAAGCATGCCTCTCCCTGTTTTGTCTTTCCTCCGTCTTTCCCCGCCGCGCCGCGTCGTCGTAGACTGGCGCCAACCAACAACACGCTTCAGGGGGAAGCCATGCAGATACCCACAAAGATCGTCGATCTCTCGATGGCGCTCGACAACGACACCATCGTCGATCCCGAGATCATGCGCCCGAAGATCCAGTATGTGACCCAGGCCGAGAACGCCGAGGCCATGGCCAGCTTCTTCCCCGGCATGAATGCGGTCGATCTGCCCGACGGCGAGGGCTGGGCCTGGGAGATCGTCACCCTGACGACCCACAACGGCACCCATATCGACGCACCCTGGCATTATCACTCGACCGACAAGGACGGGAACCGGATGCAGACCATCGACGAGCTGCCGCTCGACTGGTTCTACCGCCCGGCTGTGAAGTTCGATTTCCGTGACATGCCCGACGGCTACATCGTCCAGGTGTCCGACATCGAGGCCGAACTCAAGCGGATCGACTATGAGCTCCAGCCGCTCGACATCGTGCTCGTGAACACCCGGGCGTCAGAATATTACGGCACCGAGGAATATCTCTCCCGCGGTATCGGCATGGGCAAGGAAGCCACGCTCTTCATGACCCGCGATCACGGCGTGCGCGTGACCGGCATCGACGCCTGGGGCTGGGACGCGCCGTTCGCATTGCAGCAGGAAAGCTATGCCCGCGACAAAGACGCTCTGGCGGTCTGGCAGGGCCATTGGGCGGGTATCGAGCAGCCCTACTGCCACATGGAGAAACTGCTCAACCTGGAGACGCTGCCCGACCACGGCTTCATGGTCAGCTGCATGCCCTGGAAGATCAAGGGCGCGTCCGGCGGCTGGATCCGCTGCGTCGCGATGATGTTCGACTAGGCGCCCGGCTTTCTCGATTTGATAGTTCTGTAGGGGCGGGTTTCAAGCCCGTCCCTGCTGCGTTTCGGGGGCTTAGATCACCCGAAAAACAGAAAAACAAGCCCCACCCAACCAATCCATAATATCCCATAGCCAATACCAGTAACGAAGGCCGGCCAGAAGGGTTCTTCGCCCACCCATGGCCGCATCTTTCGCTCGTTATGCCAGTCAACGTATGACCGGGTTGTCTCTCCAGCGTTTTTCTGGCTCCTCCACTCGCGAAAGTCGACCAGCGCCCACACAAGCCACGGAAGAAAAATAATTATCTCGAACCAAGGCGAGCCAAGATCGAACACCATTAACTCTTCCTTCCCTAAAACAAATCACCGCGCAGCCGCGCCAAAATCGCGACGGCGTCCTGTTCCGACAGGTCGCGGACCTTCTCGGCCAGGGTGTTGGCGAGCTCCGTGTGGGTCGCGGTCAGGCCCGATGTGTCGACCGTGACCTTGGGGTGCGACAACGCGGCGAGCCGGTGCATCTCCTCATAGTCGTCCCAGATCAGGTTGAAATACTCGCAGATCTGCACCACCAGCGCCTCGGACGGGCGGCCGCGATAGCCATGCTCCAGCGACGAGAGATACGCCTCGGAAATCTGCAGATCCGCCGCCATCGCCTTCAGGGTCAGTTTCCGGTCGGCGCGATACGCGCGCACCTTCGCGCCGAACGGCGTCATGACCGCTCCCCCCGCTTGCGACGCAGCAACACATAAAACGCCCCGTCGCGGCCGTGCTCCGGCCGCGCCGGGGTGAAGGCCAGCACATGGGCGCGGCATGGCGGCTGGTTCAGCCACTGGGGCAGGCGCTCGCGCAGCACGCCCGAACCTTCGCGCGACCCGCGCCCGGTGATCACCAGCACCGTGCGTTTGCCGCGCGCGGCGCTCTCAGTGATGAACCCGACTAGCGCGTCATGGGCGGCGTCCTGATACATGCCATGCAGGTCGAGCCGCCCCTCGATGGGCAGCTTGCCCCGGCGAAACCGCTCGGCGGTGCGCCGGTCGACGCCCGCCGTGTCGCCGGCGGCGATATCCGGCGGCGGGGCTGGTCTCGTGACGGGGCGCGGCGGGGCGACGGGTGCCGCGGAGGGTTTTTTCCCGGCCGGTTTTTTCGCAGGCTTCGGTTGAGCGCCAGCCACCTTCTTCGATTCCGGTGATTTGGTGGGCTGCGGCCGCCGGCGCTTCAGGGGTTCGGCGTCGGCGAGCGCGCGGCGGAACAGATCCGTGTCGTCGTCTTCGTCCGTATCTTTGCTCGGCGGGCGGGCGGGCGACATGACCGCGCTCAGTCGTCCTCGACGATGACGATGTGCAGCCGCCGCGGCCCATGGGCGCCCAGCAACAGGGTCTGCTCGATGTCGCCCGAACGCGACGGGCCGGTGATGAAATTCACCGTGCGCGGCGGCAGGCCGCCGCGTCCCGAATCCGGATCGGCCGCCAGCTCGCGAACCGCATCGAACACGTCTTCATAGGATTTGACGACCCGGCTGGCCGGCAACACCACGACATGGGTCTCGGGGACGAAATTCAGGGTCGACGGATGGGCCGGCCCGGAATACATCGCCAGCGTGCCGGTCTCGGCCACCGCGGACGGTGCGGAGGTGATGCTCACCTGGTCGGGCTCGTCGGGCACGCCGCGTCGAATTTCGAGCAGCGCATTGTCGCCCCAGGGCGCGGCATCCAGATCCGTGTCCGGCGCCATCACCACTTCCGAGGGCAGATTCGCACCGCGCAGATAATCTGCGACCGCATCGGGAACGTCTGACATGTCCGACACTCGCGTAGTGGTCGCAAAGACCGCCTGGGCCATGGTCTCGAACAGATCGACCAGCCCGGCCTGATCGGTGTCGGTGCGCGCGGGTACGATGTTGCGCTTATGCCCGGCGATCCGCGCACGAAGGGTTTCCGCTGTGGCGTCGTCGACGGGCCCGTCCCGGCCGCGCGAGCGGCGCAGGGAGGAGAGAATCTGGTCGCGACCGTCGTTGTTCTCGGCGCCCATCAGACACGCTCCCCGGATTTCCAGCGGGATTGAAAAGTCCGCCCCTGGGGTGCAGGCAGTTCACGATATTTGGTCCAGCCCCCGGCCAGCGGCACCGACGACAAACGCCCGCGCTTGCGGCCCATCCAGGACAGCATCCGCATCTGCAACCCCGTCGCCATCTGATACAGCCGCGGCCGGCGGGCGAAAAAGGCCCACAGGCCCAGACCCACCCGGGCCGAGCCCGGCGAGAGATGGCTCTCGAATTCCCGTTCGCGCCAGTGGCGCATCATCTTCGGCAGCGGGATGTGCATCGGGCACACCTCCTCGCAGCGGCCGCAAAAGGTCGAGGCGTTGGGCAGATGCCCGGCCTCGTCGACTCCGATCAGCCCCGGCGACAGGACCGAGCCCATCGGGCCGGGATACACCCAGCCATAGGCGTGGCCGCCGACCGATTGGTAGACCGGGCAGTGGTTCATGCAAGCCCCGCAGCGAATGCAGCGCAGCATCTCCTCGAACTCGGTGCCGAGCATATCGGTGCGGCCATTGTCGAGCAGAACCACGTGATACTGCTCGGGCCCGTCCGGGTCTTCTTCGCGCTTCGGGCCCGTCGAGAGCGTCGTGTAACTGGAGAATTCCTGGCCCGTGGCCGAACGCGCCAGCACCCGCAAAATGGTCGCCGCGTCTTCCAGCGTCGGGACGATCTTCTCGAGGCTCGCCAGCACGATATGCACCTTGGGGATCAGCTGCGAGAGATCGCCATTGCCCTCGTTGGTGACGATGATCGAGGAGCCGGTCTCGGCGATCAGGAGGTTCGCGCCCGTGATGCCGACCTCGGCCTCGAAATACTTTTTGCGCAGGATCGTCCGCGCCTCATCGAGCAGGCTCAGCGGTTCCTCGAGTATGCGCTCGGGATCGAGCTCGGTGTGGTTCTCGCGGAAACTGGTCTCGACCTGGGCCTTGGTCAGATGCACCGCCGGCGCGATGATATGGCTCGGCAGTTCGCCGCGCAGCTGGATGATGTATTCGCCGAGGTCTGTTTCGATCGGGCGAATGCCGTCGGCCTCGAGCGCCTTGTTGATCTCGATCTCCTCGCCGATCATCGACTTGCCCTTGTTGACCTGCTTGGCGCCAACCGACCGGCAGATCTCGAGGACGATCCGCTGGGCATCCGCCGCCGTGCGCGCCCAATGCACATGGCCGCCGGACTCGCGGACCTTTTCCTCATAGGCCTCGAGATAGAAATCGAGATGTTCGAGCGTGTGGTCCTTGATGTCGCGGGCCTGATCACGCAGGGCGTCGAACTCGGGCAGATTGTCCCGCGCCGTGGAGCGACCATCAACGAAGTGACCGCGCGCCTTGTTCAACGCGGCCTGGAGATCCTCATTGGCGAGCTGATCTCGAGCGTTGTTCTTGAAGTTGCGGCTTGTGGAATGGACGGTAGAAGACGTTGCCATGGCGCTCACCCCTTTCCGCTCTGCTGGGGCCCATCTTGGGGCTCACCGATGGCGGGTTCGTCCGCCATCCCGGCCAGCACTTCAGCGACGTGGCGCACGCGCACATTCGCGCCGTCGCGCTGCAGCTTGCCCGCCATGTTCATCAGGCAACCCATGTCGCCGGCCAGCAGGGTCTCGGCACCCGTGGCCACGATCTTCTCCATCTTGTTGGAGACCATGTTGTTGGAGATGTCGGGATACTTCACGCAGAAGGTGCCGCCGAAACCGCAACAGACATTGGCGTCCTCGAGCTCGCGCAGATGCAGGCCCTCGACGCCGTCCAGCAGGGCGCGCGGTTGCGCGTGGATGCCCAGCTCGCGCAGCCCCGAACAGCTGTCGTGATAGGTGACCGTGCCCGCGAACGCCGCGTCGACGGCCTTGATCTCGAGCACATCGATCAGAAAGGAGATCAACTCATGGGTGCGTTCGCCGAGCGCTGTGGCGCGGTCGGCCCAGTCCGGGTCGTCGGCCAGCACCTCGGGATAATGTTTGGAGATCATCCCGGCACATGAGCCCGACGGGGCGACCACATAGTCGAAACCCTCGAAGGCCGCGATCACCTGGCGGGCGATCGCGATCGTGTCTTTCCGGTCGCCGGAATTATAGGCGGGCTGCCCGCAACAGGTCTGCGCCTCGGGCACCTCGACGGTGCAGCCGGCATCCTGCATCAACTTCACCGCCGCAAAACCAACGCTCGGCCGGAACAGGTCCACCAGGCAGGTTACGAACAGCGCCACGCGCGGGCCGTCGCTCATCGCATTCTCCTTGATTTCCATCCTGTTTAGCACATTCCGCGCGCCATCCAAGACGGCCCGAAACGACGCTCAGTCCGGCGCTAGCTCGCCGGCACGAGCCCGCGCGGAACGAGGATGTAATAGGCACCCCGGCTCTTCATCCGACCGGCCTTGTCCAGCGCCGCCCGGCCGGTTCCCCAGTAGAAATCACCACGCACCGCACCGCGAATAGCGTTGCCGGTATCCTGTGCCAGCATCAGCCGCTGCAGGCGCTTTTTCCCGCCAGGACCTCCATCGGGATGTTCGGCATCCAGCCAGACCGGCACGTTCAACGGGACATGCTTGGGGTCGACGGCCATGGACCGTTCGGCGGTGAGCGTCACACCCGCAGCACCCGTCGGCCCGTCGCCGTTAATCTCACGGAAGAAGATGAAGCGACGGTTCACCGCCAACGTGTCGCGCATGATCTTTGGGTTCGCTTCGAGCCAGGCGCGGATGTCTTCCCATCCCGCGCGCCCCGCACTCAACTCACCGTTCTCGATCAGCCAGCGCCCGACCGATACGTAATTATAGCCGTTATGTCCGGCAAAACCGATCCGCGTGCGCGAGCCATCGGGCAATGCCGCGATCCCCGAGCCCTGCACCTGCAGGATGAACACATCGAGGATGTCGCGCGCCCAGAACAGAACATCGGCGGATTGCTTGATGGCGCCGGCCTCGATCTCGCCGCGCTGGCGATAGGGGACCAGCCGGCCGTCCTCGACCCGGCCGACGATGCTGCGGCCCTTGAGTTCGGGATCGAACGCGTCCAGCCGAACAGACACATGGTCGCGCGGCAACGCATAGATCGGCTCGTGATAGATCGGCGTGCGTTCGCGCGAGGCCTCGATGATGGGCTCGAAGTAACCGGTGAACAGGCCCGGGTCGTCGTCGGCACCACGCACGGCGAGCGGGACCAGATTGGCCTCGATGAAGCCGCGCAATGCCGGCGTATCTCCCGCGGGAAGTGCCGCCAGCCCCGCACAGACCGGTCGCCAGTCCGCCACGGTACCCGCCACATTGCCGGCAGCGGGTCCGATCAGTTTGTCGTCGGGTCGCGACGCCATGCGTGCGCAGGATTGCCGCCAGGCCGGGAGCGCCTCGGCCAGCGCGTCGGCATCCCATCCGGGCAAACTATCGAAGGCAACGGGCGTATAGGTGGTGACCCCCTCGGGCGCCGGGGTCTTCCCGGTCTCGCAGGCCGCGAGCGCGAACATGCCAGCGAGCAGCACGAAGGGTTTGATGGAAAAACGCGTCTTGGGGACATCTCGCGCGGCAAACACCGGCGTCAGGCTCAGTTCGGCGCTTCGGTTGCGACGAGCGTCCAGTTCGGATTGCGCGAACGCGTGTTGCGCGCAAAGGTCCAGATGTCGGTCACCGTCAAGACCTTGGTGGGATCGCCCGACACCGGCTCACCCGCCGCATCACGCACCACTTCAATCTGTTCCGAAACGACCTTCGCGGTCACGAACGCCACGCGTCCGTCCATGGTCGCCTCGAGCACCTCGGCCTCGCGGATGCCGACGAGGGTCATTTCCATCGTCTCATTGCGAGATTCGCGATCGACGATCGCGCCAGCGAAATTCTCGTAGACCTCGTCACTGAGCAACGGGCGCAGGGTTTCGCGATCACCGTTGGCAAAGGATGTGACGATCATCTCGAAAGCCATGCGAACACCCTCGACGAACTCGCTCACGGAAAAAGCCGAATCTGCGGCTTGAATCGCCTTCAGACCGTCCGTGGCCGGAGAGCCATCGGGAATGTCGCTGGGAATGTCGCTTTCCGCATCACTTTGCCCACTGCGATCGGGAAGGCTGACGACGGTTCCGTCGTCACGCCCTTCGGGGGCCTCGGGCTGGCCGGTGCCGTCGCGGCCGGCGTAGGGATCGGTGGGTGGGCGTTCGTTACCTGTCCGCTTGCCCAATACACTGCGCAGGCGAAACACCAGGAAGGCCGCCACCATTGCCAGAAGAATAATGTCTAAGAATGCCACGCGCCGTCCGTTCCGCAGTCGGTTCTATTTATGGGCCGCCCCTGGAAGATCGCAAATGGAAGATCGCGAAAATATCACGAATGCGACCGGAAGCGGGTTGCTCGCCGTCTAAACCGTACCAACATTACGTTCTTGCCCCGCATGATACCAGCGGCGGTTGCAAGGCCGGTCCCCCGGCGGTGCGCTGTCTGGTATCTCCTAGATAGGGGTAACATGAGGAAAGAACAAGAATGCCCATCCTGATTCTCTTCCTGTTCATCGGCATTCCGCTGATCGAGATCTACCTGTTCATCCAGGTTGGCGGCTCAATCGGCGTCTGGCCGACGATCGGCCTCGTCGTTCTCACAGCATTCATCGGCACCGCGCTCCTGCGTCAGCAAGGGATGGCGACCCTGGCCCGTGCCCAGTCAGATCTCGATCAACAGAAGCTTCCCGTGCGCGAGCTGTTCGATGGCGTCTGTCTCCTGGTCGGCGGGCTGTTGCTGCTGACACCGGGATTCCTGACCGACGCGCTCGGCTTCGCGCTGCTGATCCCGCCCCTGCGCTTTATTCTCGGTCGCGGAGTCTGGGCGGCGCTGGCCCGCTCACGCAACGTTCATTTTTCCGTGCACGGCATGGCCGGCGGCAATCAAACCGGTCGCGGACCAAATGTAGGGCCGGGACCCGGTGGGCCGGTGATCGACGGCGAGGAGTTCGGCGTCCGCAAGGACGAGGAACGTGACGAAGACGATCCGGGCGCGCCGCCGCGCATCGGCAACGACCGCTAGCCGGCCGGCCGAACCCAAAGGCGCGGTTGTCCCGCAGCGCATGTCCGTGTTAGCCAATGCGCGAAATTTGATCCCGCGCGGTCGCGCGAAGCCTAAAAACGATATGGATACGCCATGAGTGATGAAAACGCAGGACAGGCCCAGCCAAACCTCGACGGTACGGACGCCGCCGGCGCGCCGATGATGATGGTCAACGCCCAGTATGTGAAGGACCTCTCCTTCGAGAACCCGAACGCGCCCCAGTCCCTGAGCCAGCAGGGCGGCGAGCCGAACGTACAGATCGCCATCGACGTCAACGCCGACCAGATCGCCGACAAGTCCTTCGAGGTGTCCCTGACCCTGCGGGCCGAAGGCACGTCGGGCACAGATGCGCTGTTCATCGTCGAGATCGTCTATGCGGGCATCTTCACCCTCGGTGAGATCCCCGACGAATATATCCCGCCGATGCTCTATATCGAGGCCCCGCGCCAGCTCTTCCCGTTCGCCCGCGCCATCATCGCCGATGCCGTGCGCGACGGCGGCTTCCCGCCGCTCCTCGTGCAGCCGATCGATTTCATGTCGATGTACCAGCAGCGGGTCGCCCAGGTTCAGGCCGAATCCGGTGAGGGTAAGGCGCCGGCAGCCGGCGGTGAAGCTGGCGGCAACGGCGCTGACAGCAGTGGCAACGGCGACGACAAGCAGAAGTTCGAATTCGAACTCTAGGCGTCCGAACCCCTATTCATCACCCCTGATCATCGGGGACATTCCACAGCGACCCGTTCAGGCTCTCGACCAGAGTCGCGTGGGCTGCCAGCTCTTCGGCTGACGGCGCGTGGGGCCGCGCGGGGCGTGCCTGGCGCTGGACGATCGCCGGACCTTCGCTGGATTTCGTCTCGTTGCCCGCCAGCGCCAGATCGGGCTGCCGCCCGCCGCGCAGCTGCAGATACACCTCGGCCAACAGCTCGGCATCGAGCAGCGCCCCATGCTTCTCGCGCCGGGACAGGTCGATCTCGAACCGCCGGCACAGCGCATCCAGGCTGGCCTGGGCGCCCGGGAAGGTGCGTCGCGCCAGCGCCACGGTATCGGTCGACCGCTCCATGGGAAGTACGGGGAAGCCAAGCCGCTTGAGCTCGGCGTTGAGGAACTTCATGTCGAAGCTGGCGTTATGGATGACCAGCTGTGACTCGCCGATGAATTCGAGAAATTCGGCGACGACCTCTGCAAAGACCGGCTTTTCGGCCAGAAACTCCTCGCTCAACCCATGGACATTGAACGCCTCGATCGGCATGTCGCGTTCGGGATTGACGTAGACATGATAGGTCTCGCCGGTCGGAATATGCTGCTCGGCCACGACGCAGCCGATCTCCACGATGCGGTCGCCGCTCGCAGGATCAAGTCCGGTGGTTTCGGTATCGAGAATGATTTCGCGCACGTGTGAGCCCGTCCTGGTCTAGTTGGTGCCGGGCGGGCCAGGCTGCGCGGCGGTCCGGATCGCCACGACGATCCGTTTCAATCTGCGGAAAGTATAGGCCTTGCCCAGGCCCGTCTCCACGACAAAGTCGGCGCGCCGCCGCTTCTCGCGATCAGGCGACTGGGCGGCAAGGATTCCGGCGAACCGCTCGGCATCCATGCCGGGCCGGGCCATCACCCGCTGGCGCTGCAGCGCGGCCGGAGCCGTGACCACGATCACCCCGTCGACCCGGTCTTCGCCGCCGGTCTCATACAGGAGCGGAATATCGAGCACGACCAGCGCGGCGCGCTGGCGGTGGTAATGCCGCACGAAGGCCTCGGCGGCAGCCCGCACGCGCGGATGGACCAGCGCCTCGAGATCGCGCCGGGCGGCATCATCACCGAAGACGGCCGCACCGAGCGCCTGGCGGTCCACACCGTCATCCGTAACGACCCCGGGAAAGCGCGCCGAAATAGCCGCGCGCAGATCCCGGTCGAAGGCGAACAGGCCGTGCACCGTGGCATCGGAATCATGCACCGGCACGCCCATCACCCGCAGCATGTTGGCCGCCGTGGACTTGCCCATGCCGATCGAACCGGTGAGGCCGAGAACGATCATGTGTGCGACCCGGCCTGTTCGTCGCGCGCGGCCAAAACGGCCGTCCGCAGCTCTTCGTCGACTTCGGGATCGACCCCGAACCAGGCACAGAACCCCGCTCGGGCCTGGTGCAACAGCATCCCGAGCCCGTCGATGACAATGTTGCCGCGCGCCCGCGCGGCGGCGAGCAAATCGGTCTCCAGGGGTGCGTAGACGATATCGTTGACCACCGCATCGGACGGCAGTCGCGAAAGATCGAGCTCCAGCAGCGGCTCGCCGATCATCCCGAGCGTGCTGGCGTTGAGCAGCAGGCCGGCGTCCGCCAACGCCTCGGCCGCGCCGCCCCAACCATGCGCGCTCACCGCGGCGCCGGTCCCGTCCGCCAGGGCGGCGAGCGCCTCGGCCCGGGCGACCGTGCGGTTGATGATGCGAATCTCCGCGACACCCGCGTCGGCCAAGCCCACCACTGCGGCCCGTGCGGCACCACCGGCGCCGAGAATCACCGCCGGCCGGCCGTCGAACATTGATTCCAGTGCGCGCGCCGCACCAGAACGAATATTCTCGATCAGCCCATAGGCGTCGGTGTTGGTCGCCGAAAGTGATCCGTCATCATCCAGGACAATCGTATTTACCGCGCCGATCCGGCGTGCGGTGTCGTCGATCACGTCCACAAAACCCAGCGCGGCTTCCTTGTGGGGCACGGTCAGGTTCACGCCCCGGAACCCCTGTTCGTGCAATTGCGCGAGTGCGGCGCGCAAATCCTCGGGCCGGATCGGAATCGCCTCGTAACTGCCCGCGATGCCGTATCGCGCCAGCCAGTGCCCGTGCAACACGGGCGACAGCGAATGGGCGACGGGCCAACCCATGACCCCGGCCTTCAGAATCCCCGTCATGTCATCACCACATCTTCATTGCGCAGGAATTCCAGCACCGGCAGCAGGGGCAAACCGAGGATACCGAAGAAATCGCCGTCGATCTGCGAAAACAGCTGTGCGCCCAGGCCCTCCAGAAGATAGGCGCCGACGGACTGGCAGGCGGCCTCGCCGACAGTCTCTACATAGCGTCCTATGAAGGCCTCCGAGAGCGTACGCATACGCAAATTCGCCGCAGAATTATGGTGCCAGACCACCCGGTCACCGCGCACAGCGCAGACCGCCGCGTGGAGCGTGTGAGACTTGCCGCTCAGGCGCTGCAAATGTTCGCGTACGCCATCGAGGCCGACCGGCTTCTCGAACAATTCACCTTCGCAGGACAGGATTTGGTCGGCACCGAGGACGATCGCGTCGGGTCTGGCAATCGCAATATGCTGAGCCTTGAGTTCGGCGAGGACCTCGGCGATTTCGCTGTGGGATGTGTCTTCCGCCAGGAGCCGGTCCCGTACTTCGCCCTCATCGATATGGGCGGGGACAATTTCATGCGGCACGCCCGCGGAGCTCAAAAGCCGTGTTCGCACGGCGCTGGCCGACGCCAGCACGATGGCCGGCGCGCCCGTTATCGCCATTGTGGCAATCCCGTCAGCCGGCGGCATCATCGCCCTTTTCGGCTTCTTCCAGCCGGCGGTTGTAGACCGTCATGATCGCGGCGGAGGTTTCCTCGATCGAACGGCGGGTCACGTCGATAACCGGCCAGTTGTTGCGGGCAAAATAGCGCCGCGCCTGGGTGATTTCCGCACGCACGACCTCGGGATCGACATAATCAGTCTCCTCATGCTCATGCAGGGATGTCAGCCGCGCGCGGCGCAACTCGACCAGCCGCTTCGGGTCGTTCGTCAAACCGATCACCAGAGGATGGGTCAGATGTTCGAGGCTTTCGGGCAACGGCACGCCGGGCACATAAGGCACGTTCGCGGCCTTGATCCCCCGGTTCGCCAGATACAGGCAGGTCGGTGTCTTGGAGGTACGCGACACGCCGACGAGAACGATATCCGAGCCGTTCAGCTCCTCGGTCCGCTGGCCGTCATCATGGGTCAGCGACCAGTCCATCGCCTCGATCCGCGCAAAATAGGCCTCGTCGAGCTCATGCTGCCCGCCAATACGGTGGGTCGGTTGCTGGCCCAGATAATTGCCGACCGCGGCAATGACCGGATCGAGCACCGAAATACACGGCACCTTGCGCAGCCGGCAGCCGCGGACAAGCTGCTCACATAGATTGTCGTTCACCAGGGTGAAGATCACCGGACCTGGGTTTTCCTGAATCTCCTCGAGCACCAGTTCCATCGCCTTGGGCGTGCGTGCCATCGGCCAGAAATGCTCGACCGACGGGGTCTCGGAGAACTGGGCCAGGCAGGCCCGCGCGACCGACCGGATCGTCTCGCCGGTGGAATCCGACACGAGGTGAAGATGAAAGACGTCTTCGGTTTCAGCCATCTGCGGCACCATCTGGGCTGGGAGCGAATACAATGACAACGGGGATAAGTCGCAACTTCTCCCGGCGTGAAATATTTCATCAACCTTATGCCGTTCGTACACCCCCCTGTCATCCCACGGAGGACAAAGTTTCCAACAGCCGGTATGCATCTGCCGACACAACCAATCATCCCGATGCTGGACCCGTGTGATCCACAAGCCGGCATCGCACGAATATATTTCAGATCAACGCTCTAGGAGATTTGCGAACAACGCGACCGTTCGTCCATGCACAACGGGTCGCTATTCTGTACGAATTCGTGAACGAAGACTTATCCCTCGGATTCACCGGACATCTACAACTACAGTTCAAATTTCACTACGTTCATCTACTTATTTTTAGGATGCGCCAGGACAACCTGATCGGCATAGTCAGCGTTCATTCAGCCCCGACCGCAACCGGTCCCGCACCACACCGACCGCCAACCCAAACGTCAGCTTCTCAATCGTGTCCAACCTGTTTCTTAATGCCCTCTCCGGCAATCCGGCCGCCAAAACCGGCTCTCGACCACCCTTCTGGTTCATGCGTCAGGCTGGCCGTTATTTGCCAGAATACCGGGAGTTACGGGCAAAGGCGTCAGGATTTTTGGATCTCTGCTACACCCCGGAACGCGCCGCCAGGGTGACACTGCAGCCCATCGATCGGTTCCGGCCTGATGCTGCAATCCTGTTCTCCGATATCCTCGTCATCCCCGATGCCATCGGCCAGGAGGTCGGCTTCGTCGAGGGGACCGGGCCCGTCCTCACCCCGGTGACGAACGGTGCGGATCTGGCCAAGCTCGATCCAGGAAAAACCCTCGGACATCTCGCGCCGGTGTTCGAGACCGTTGCGCGGGTTCGCGCGGAGCTGCCCGACGATGTGGCGCTGATCGGGTTTGCCGGCGCGCCCTGGACTGTCGCGACCTACATGGTTGAGGGCGGATCGAGCCGTGACTTCAATGCCGTCAAAAGCTGGGCGATCCGTGAGCGCGCGGATTTCTCAAACCTGATGGATATCCTGGTTGCCGCGACGACAGATTATCTTGTGGCGCAGGTCGAGGCGGGGGCGCAGGCGCTGCAGCTCTTCGACACATGGGCAGGTGCCGTGCCGGCAAACGACTTCGACGCATGGGTGATTTCGCCGACCGCGCGGATCGTGGCCGGGGTGAAGTCCCGCGCGCCCGATGTCCCGATCATCGGCTTTGCCCGCGGTATCGGCGACCGTCTCGAGGGATACATCCGCGCGACCGGGATTGACGCCGTGGGGCTGGATGCGGCGATGACGGCCGGCGAAGCGGCCCGCAATATTCAGCCGATCTGTCCGGTGCAGGGCAATCTCGATCCGGCCTATCTAATGGTTGGTGGCGCGGAGATGGAACGCGCCGCGCGGGAAATCCTCGACGCGCTGGGCGGCGGCCCGTTCGTGTTCAACCTGGCGCATGGGATTAACAAGGATACGCCGTTCGAACATGTCGAGCGTCTCGCCGAAATCATTCGTGAATGGACACCTGCCTGATGACGACCGCGGTTGTCCTTTACAATCTGGGTGGTCCCGACGGGCCCGATGATGTCCGGCCGTTCCTGTTCAATCTGTTCAACGATCCGATGATCATCGGCGCGCCAGCCCCCATCCGTTGGTTGCTGGCCCAGATGATTTCGCGCCGCCGGGCGCCCATCGCGCAGGAGATCTATGCCCATATCGGCGGCGGTTCGCCCCTGCTTGCCAACACGCGCGCCCAGGCCGATGCGTTGGAAGAGGTGCTGAATGCGGGCGATGGCGAAAACTACAAATGCTTCGTCGCGATGCGCTACTGGCATCCCATGTGTGGCGCCGTCATGGACGAAGTGATTGCGAGCGCGCCCGAGCGCATCGTCTTGCTGCCGCTCTATCCGCAATTCTCGACCACCACGGTCGGCTCGATGATGCGGATCTGGGAGCGCGAGGCGCGCAAACGCAAGCTTGAGATCCCCGTCACGGCGCTGTGCTGTTACCCCACCGATCCCGGGTTTGTTGACGCGGTGGCTGGATTGCTGTCTACCGCGCTTGAAGGGGCATCAGGCGATCGTAAGAACCTGCGGGTGCTGTTTTCGGCCCATGGGCTGCCCAAGCAGATCGTCGAGGGCGGCGATCCCTACCAGTCCCAGGTCGAGCGCACGGCCGCCGCCGTAATGGAGAGCCTGGGCCAGGATCTCGACTGGCTGTGCTGCTACCAGAGCCGGGTCGGCCCGCTGGAATGGATCGGCCCCTCGACCGATGACGAGATCGAGCGCGCCGGGGCGGACGGGAAGTCGGTGATCATCGTGCCCATCGCATTTGTCTCGGAACATTCCGAGACATTGGTCGAACTGGATATCGAGTATCGCGATCTGGCCGAGAAGGCGGGCGTGGCTGAATATATTCGCGTGCAGACCGTGGGTACCGCCCCGCAGTTCATCGCCGGGCTGGCAGATCTGGTGCGCGGCAACATCGCGGCGGGCTGCGATATCTGCAGTGGCACCGGCGATCGTGTGTGCGCCTCTGAATGGTCGCAATGCCCCATGCCGGAATCCGTCACACAAACAGCAGTGCAGGCCGGATGATGACCCATGGGTGATTTTCTGGTCACGGCCTATCCCTGGTTCAAATCACTCCATGTGATCGCGGTGATCTCCTGGATGGCCGGGATGCTCTATCTGCCGCGCCTGTTCGTCTATCACGCAGAAGCGGCGGTGGGGTCGGACAAGTCCGAGACCTTCAAGATCATGGAGCGGCGCCTGCTGCGCGCGATCATGAACCCGGCGATGATCGCGGCATATATTTTCGGCGGCTTGATGCTGGGCACGCCCGGGATCGTCGACTGGGGCGCGGGCTGGATCTGGATCAAGCTGGCCGCGGTGGCCGCGATGACGGTCGCCCATCATGTGTTTGCCAAATGGATGAAGGATTTCGCGGCCGATGCGAACACGCGGCCGGCGAAGACCTACCGCCTCGCCAACGAGGTGCCGACGGTTCTGATGATCGTGATCGTGGTCATGATTATCGCCCGGCCGTTCTAGTTTTTGGGTCACAGCATTCCGTTGCGAGGATTGACTTGACGCAGCACGCTCACTAAGTGCGTAATAACAACGCGCGCACAAGACAGTCCTCACCGCGCACACACCCTTCCGCATAAGTCGTTTTCTTCCGGCGTTTCCCGTCGGCGACCACGAACTTCCGCTGACAATCACCAACGCCCCCGAAAACGCGGTTCCCAGCCGTTGTGGCGCGTAGGTTTCCAAACAGAATTGGCCTCCCCATGGAAGCAATGAAACTCCAAGACCTGAAAGACAAATCCGCGGCTGATCTCCTCAGCTTTGCCGAGGAACTCGAGATCGAGGGGGCGAGCAATCTTCGCACCCAGGACATGATGTTCGCGATCCTCAAGGAACTCGCAGAGGACGAGGTGCCGATTTCGGGCATCGGCGTTCTCGAAGTGCTGCAGGACGGCTTCGGCTTCCTGCGCTCACCGGAATCCAACTTTCTGCCGGGTCCCGACGATATCTATGTCTCACCCAGCCAGGTGCGCCGCTTCGCGTTGCGCACGGGCGACACGGTCGAGGGCGAAATCCGCTCTCCCAAGGATGGCGAGCGTTACTTCGCGCTGGTCAAGGTCGCCCAGGTCAATTTCGACGACGTCGATCACACCCGTCACCGCGTCAACTTCGACAATCTGACGCCGCTCTATCCCGACCGGAAGATCAAGCTGGAGATCGATGATCCCGAGATGAAGGATCCTTCGACCCGCGTCATCGACATGGTGGCACCGCTCGGCATGGGCCAGCGCGCGCTGCTGGTCGCACCGCCGCGCACCGGTAAGACCGTGATGATGCAGAATATCGCCAAGGCGATCATGGCCAATCATCCCGACATCTATCTGATCGTCCTGCTGATCGACGAGCGGCCCGAGGAAGTGACCGACATGCAGCGCACCGTGCGCGGCGAGGTGATCTCCTCGACCTTCGACGAGCCGGCCACGCGCCATGTGCAGGTCGCCGAGATGGTGATCTCCAAGGCCAAGCGCCTGGTCGAGCACAAGCGCGACGTGGTCATCCTGCTGGATTCGATTACCCGCCTCGCACGCGCCTACAACACCGTTGTCCCGTCCTCGGGCAAGGTGCTGACCGGCGGCGTGGATGCCAACGCCCTGCAGCGCCCCAAGCGTTTCTTCGGTGCGGCGCGTAACATCGAGGAGGGCGGCTCGCTGACGATCATCTCGACCGCGCTGATCGAGACCGGCTCGCGCATGGACGAGGTCATCTTCGAAGAGTTCAAGGGCACCGGTAACTCGGAAATCGTCCTCGACCGCAAGCTGTCGGACAAGCGGGTCTGGCCGTCGATCGACATCACCAAGTCGGGCACGCGCAAAGAAGAGCTGCTGGTCGACAAGGACGCATTGTCGAAAATGTGGGTCCTGCGCCGCATCCTCAGCCCCATGGGGGTCGTGGACGGCATGGAGTTCCTGCTCGGCAAGATGAAGTCGACCAAGAACAACGACGATTTCTACGACACCATGAACCAGTAGGACGGCCCCTCGCCGACCGCGTTTCCCGCTCTATCCCGTCATACGCGGACTTGATCCGCGTATCTCAGCTCGGACCCAGATGAGATGCCCGGATCAAGTCCAGGCATGACGATGATGGTTTGACGGAGTGTGTTCCGACTTCCCATCCTTCGAGACGGTCCGGTTTCTTCGAAACCGCCCCTCCTCAGGATGAGGCCATAGAAATGAGTTAGGCAGAAATCCCCCTCATGCTGA